>Ga0207871_100030_pt1 | contig 92008 bp, 84 predicted proteins | sample Passage260A_FD_187371 | JGI IMG/M metagenome (GOLD analysis project Ga0207871, IMG submission 187371) | Cellulose adapted compost microbial communities from Newby Island Compost Facility, Milpitas, CA, USA - Passage2 60A (SPAdes) (version 2) ...
TGTGGATCACCAACGGGGGCGATGCCGACGTTCTGGTGGTCTATGCAAAGACCGACCCGGCAGCCGGGCCGCGGGGCATCACCGCGTTTCTCGTCGAAAAGGGGATGAAGGGATTTTCGGCAGGCACGAAACTCGACAAACTGGGGATGCGCGGTTCGAACACCTACCCGCTCTTTTTCGATGACTGCGAAGTGCCGGAAGAGAACGTGCTCGGCGAAGTCGGGGGCGGGGTGAAGGTCTTGATGAGCGGGCTCGACTACGAACGCGCGGTGCTCGCCGGCGGTCCACTCGGGATCATGGATGCGTGCATGGAGGTGGTAGTGCCCTATCTGCACGAGCGCAAACAGTTCGGGCAGTCGATCGGGGAATTCCAGTTGATGCAGGGTAAACTCGCCGATCTGTACGCCACCTGGAGCGCAACGCGGGCGTTCGTCTATACCGTGGGGCGCGCGCTCGATGCGCACGACCACAGCCGCCATCTGCGCAAAGATTGCGCGGCGGCGATCCTCTACGCTGCGGAAAAGGCCACTTGGATGGCAGGCGAAGCGATCCAGTGTCTGGGGGGCAACGGCTATATCAACGAATACCCGACGGGGCGCCTGTGGCGCGACGCGAAGCTCTACGAGATCGGCGCCGGAACCTCGGAGATTCGCCGCTGGCTGATCGGCCGTGAGTTGATGGCCGAGACGGCGTGATCGAATGCGGCGCTGTGTTGCGCAATACGGCAGGCGCAGGACGAAGGATTGTGGTTTGACCCTATTGGAACGGAAAGAGACGAGGAGAGAACGATGAGCAAAAACGCCAACGATATCGTGATCGTTGCGGCGGCACGCACGCCCATGGGGGCTTTTCAGGGCGATCTGGCCGCGCTCACCGGGCCGCAATTGGGTGCGGCAGCGATCCGCGCGGCGGTGGCGCGCGCGAACCTTGCGCCCGAACAGGTCGATGAGGTGCTGATGGGAAACGTCCTGCAAGCGGGGGAAGGGCAGGCGCCCGCGCGGCAAGCCGCATTGGGTGCAGGGCTGCCCAAGTCAGTGGGGTGCACCACCGTCCATAAGGTGTGCGGTTCGGGGATGAAAGCGCAGATGCTCGCGTTCGACGCACTCAAAGCGGAAAGCTACGACGTCGTCGTCGCGGGGGGGATGGAGTCGATGAGTAACGCCCCCTATCTGTTGCCCAAAGCGCGCAGTGGTATGCGTTTGGGGCACGGTCAGGTGCTCGACCACATGTTCTACGACGGGCTCGAGGACGCCTACGACAAAGGGCGCTTGATGGGCACCTTTGCCGAGGATACCGCACAGCACTACGGATTTACCCGCGAACAGCAGGACGCCTACGCGATCGAATCGACCCAGCGTGCGATCCGCGCGATTCAAAGCGGCGCGTTCGAATGGGAGATCGAACCGGTCACGATCACCGACCGTGGGGGTGAGCGGGTCGTGAAGATCGACGAACAGCCCCTCAAGGCGAAATTGGACAAAATTCCCTTGTTGAAGCCGGCGTTTCGCAAGGACGGAACGGTGACCGCGGCCAACGCGTCGTCGATCTCCGACGGTGCTGCGGCTTTGGTGTTGATGCGCCGGGAAACGGCAGAGCAGCTCGGGTGCACGCCGCTCGCACGGATCGTCGCACATGCGACCCACGCGCACGAGCCGGCGTGGTTTACCACCGCACCGGTTGGCGCAATCGAAAAGGTGCTCGCGAAAGCGGGGTGGACCGCGGATGCGGTCGATCTCTTCGAGATCAACGAAGCGTTTGCGGTGGTGACGATGGCGGCGATGAAAGAGCTGAACCTGCCGCACGAAAAGGTCAATATCCACGGGGGGGCGTGTGCGCTGGGCCACCCGATCGGCGCTTCGGGGGCGCGGATCGTGGTGACCCTGATCGGGGCGTTGCGCCACACCGGGGGCAAGCGTGGTGTTGCGAGCCTCTGCATCGGTGGGGGTGAAGCCACCGCGATGGCGATCGAACTCGAGTGAGCCCGTTTCGTCTCTACGCTCAGCTCATTGCCGCGATGGTGATGTGGGGCGCAACGTGGCCAGCGGGCCGGATCGTGGCGCAAGCGCTCGATGCTCCGGCTTCCGCCGCTGCGATGCGATTCACGCTCGCAGCGCTGGTTTTGTGGGGGATCGCGCGGCTGCGTGGCGTGCCGCTCACCCCGCGGCGTCCGGTTGTCGTGCTGCCAGAGGCTGGTGCGAGGGGTGCCCCGCCGGATGCGGCGGCTGCGCCGTCGGCGACGCGGCAAACGGTACCCCTGACGGCACCCTTTGGGGGCGGGGCGCGGTCCCATCCCTTGTCTGCGGCGGTGCGCCTCGCGGCAATGGGCTTTTTCGGCATTTTTCTCTACAACCTCTTTTTTCTCTACGGGTTGCAGCATGTCACCGCGGGCCGAGGCGCGCTGGTGGCCGCGCTCAACCCCGTTGTGGTCGCGGTCACGGCGTGGTGGCTCGCAGGCGAACCGCACGGTTGGCGGCAACACCTCGGTGCGGTTGTGGCGCTGGTAGGGTGCCTCACCGTGATCGGCAAAGGAGACCCCTTTGCGCTGCTTACGGGCGCAGTTGGTGTGGGGGACTGGCTGATCCTGGGCTGCGTCGCCACCTGGACGATCTATACCTTCCTGGGCAAAAAGGCCACCCAGACTTTCTCCCCGCTTGCGGTGACCTTTTGGGCGGCGCTGATCGGCGCAACGCTGCTTTGGGGTGTCGCGGCAGCACAAGGCGAAGCGCTCGGTTGGCGGGCTTGGCCACAGACGGTGTGGTTGGCGGTCTGCTTCATGGGGGTGCTGGCTACCGCGCTCGGCTACACTTGGTATTCGGAAGCGGTCCACCGTTTGGGTGCGGCGCGGGCGGCGCTCTTCATCAACTTGGTGCCGGTTGCCGGTGTCGTCACCGGTTGGCTGTTGTTGGACGAACCGCTTTCGTGGCCGGTGCTCGTAGGTGGCCTCCTGGTGCTCACCGGCGTGACATTGACAACCCAAAAACCAAAGGAGCGAGGTCGTGTTACTGAGTGAAGAGCATCGGATGATTCAACACGCGATCCGGGACTACGTGCGCGAACGCATCGTCCCGTTCGCGGCGCAGTGGGATCGCGACCATACCTTCCCCCGCGACGCGTTGCAGGGTCTGGGGGCATTGGGCGCGTTGGGGATCACCGTACCCGCCGAATGGGGCGGCGCGGGGCTCGACACGCTGGCCGCCGCGCTCGTGATCGAAGAGGTGGCGGCGGGCGACGGCGCCACCTCGACGATCGTTTCGGTGCAGAATTCGTTGGTCAATTCGATCCTGCTCAAATACGGCTCGGACGCGCAGAAGTCGGCGTGGCTGCCCCGACTGGCAACCGGCGAAGCGCTCGGGTGTTTTTGCCTCACGGAACCGCACGTGGGTTCTGACGCCGCTGCAATCCGCACGCGTGCCGAACGCACCGCCGACGGCTGGGTATTGAACGGCGTGAAGCAATTCATCACCACGGGAAAAAACGCCGATGTTGCGATCGTCTTCGCGGTGACCGACCCCACTGCCGGTAAGCGCGGCATCTCCTGTTTCCTCGTGCCCACCGCCACACCCGGTTACGTGGTGAGTCGGATCGAGGAAAAATTGGGGCAAAACGCAAGCGACACGGCACAGATCACGCTCGAGGATTGTCGCGTGCCCGCCGACGCGCTGATCGGTGCCGAAGGGCAAGGGTACAAGATCGCGCTCTCCAACCTGGAAGGGGGGCGCATCGGGATTGCGGCGCAAAGCGTCGGGATGGCGCGCGCGGCACTTGCTGCGGCGCTGCAATACGCGAAAGAGCGCGAAGCGTTTGGCCAACCGATCGTGCACTATCAGGCGGTCGGGTTCAAACTGGCGGAGATGGCCACCCAAATCGAAGCGGCGCGGCAACTCGTCTGGCATGCCGCGGTGAAGCGCGACGCGGGCGAACCGTGCCTCAAAGAGGCGTCGATGGCTAAGCTCTTCGCTTCCGAAATGGCAGAGCGGGTGGCGTCGGCGGCGATCCAAGTGCTGGGCGGATACGGCTACGTGCGCGATTTCCCGGTAGAACGGATCTACCGCGACGTGCGCGTCTGCCAGATTTACGAAGGGACGAGCGAAATCCAAAAACTCGTGATCGCGCGCGAGCTCGTCGCGAACGGGGTCGCATGACCACGAGTCAATACCCACAAAAAGAGGAGGTGGCATGGTGCTCGATTTTTATTTCGACTTTTCCTCGCCCTACGGCTACTTGATGGCCGAAATGATCGAGGAGGTGGCGCAACGGCACCACGCAACCGTCGTGTGGCGTCCGTTTCTGTTGGGTGCGGTCTACCAAAAGACCGGCGACAAACCGTTGCCGGCGCATCCGTTGAAAGGCCCGTACATGCAGCGCGATTTCGCGCGCTCCGCCCGTTTTTACGGCATTCCTTTCCGATTGCCCGACCCCTTCCCGGTCTCCACCCACCTGGCCGCGCGCGCTTTCTACGCGCTCAACGACGGGTCGAGCGAAACGGCAAAACGGTGGGCGATCGCGGTCTATCGCGCCTACTTCCGGGATGGGCGCAACATTGCCGACGCCGAGACGCTGACGGCGATTGCGCACGAACTCGGGCTCGACGCCGACGCGCTCGGCGCCGCGATGCAGTCACCCGAAGAAAAAGCGCGGCTGCGCGCCGAATGTGACGCAGCAATCGAACGTGGCGTTTTTGGGTCGCCGATGGTGTGGATCAACGATGAGCCATTCTGGGGCGTCGATCGCTTGCCGCAGATCGAGCGTTGGTTGGCAGAAGGGCCGTTCTAGCGACGCGCAAGGAGCTTCGTGAGATGAAACGAATCGAAACCCGGATCGACGTCAAATCGGAAACGTTCCAGACCAACGCGCGCGCGATGCGCGAATTGGTAGACGATCTGCGCGTGCTCTCCGCGCGGATTCGCGAAGGCGGTGGCGCGGCCGCGCGTTCGAAACATGTCGCACGCGGCAAATTGTTGCCGCGCGAACGCATCGACGTGCTGCTCGACCCCGGTTCGCCGTTTTTGGAGATCGGGCAGCTCGCTGCATACGGCTGCTACGACGACGAAGCCCCATCCGCCGGGATGGTTGCGGGGGTTGGTCGGATTGCCGGCGTCGAATGCATGATCGTCGCGAACGACGCGACCGTCAAAGGAGGGACCTACTACCCGCTCACGGTGAAGAAACACCTGCGGGCGCAAGAGATTGCGGAACAGAACCGCTTGCCATGCGTCTATCTGGTCGATTCGGGCGGCGCATTTTTGCCGCTCCAAGACGAAGTGTTCCCCGATCGCGACCACTTCGGCCGCATTTTCTACAATCAGGCGCGCATGAGCGCGCAGGGCATCCCGCAAATCGCGGTGGTGCTGGGCTCTTGCACCGCAGGCGGCGCCTATGTCCCGGCGATGAGCGACGAAACGGTGATCGTCAAAAACCAGGGGACGATCTTCCTGGGCGGTCCGCCACTCGTGAAAGCGGCAACCGGGGAGGTGGTCACCGCCGAAGAGCTGGGCGGTGGCGACGTGCATACCCGGATCTCTGGCGTTGCCGACCACTTGGCGGAGAACGACCACCATGCGCTGACGCTGGCGCGGCGCATCGTTTCGCACCTCAACTGGCGCAAACCGGTGCAGCTCGCGCTCGGCAACGCCGAACCGCCAGCGTACGACCCGGAAGAGCTCTACGGCGTTGTCCCCGTCGATCTGCGCAAACCCTTCGACGTGCGTGAGGTGATCGCGCGGCTTGTCGACGGTTCGCGCTTCGACGAATTCAAAGCGCGCTACGGCACGACGCTCGTCACCGGATTCGCTGAGCTGTTTGGCTACCCGGTCGGGATCGTCGCGAACAACGGCATCCTCTTTTCGGAGTCGGCGCTCAAAGGGGCGCACTTCATCGAACTGTGCGCACAGCGCGGTATCCCGCTCCTCTTTTTGCAGAACATCACCGGGTTCATGGTCGGGAAGAAGTACGAACACGGCGGCATCGCCAAAGACGGGGCGAAGATGGTCACCGCGGTGGCGTGTGCCGAAGTACCGAAAATCACCACGATCATCGGTGGATCGTTCGGTGCCGGAAATTACGGGATGTGCGGCCGCGCTTACTCGCCCCGTTTTCTCTGGACCTGGCCCAATAGCCGCATCTCGGTGATGGGGGGCGAACAAGCCGCGAGTGTGCTCGCGCAGGTGCGGCGCGACGCGATCGAAGCCAAAGGCGGAACGTGGTCTGTGGAAGACGAAGAAGCGTTCAAAGCGCCGATACGCGCGCAATATGAGCGGCAAGGGCACCCCTACTACGCAAGCGCGCGGCTGTGGGACGACGGCGTGATCGACCCGGCCGAAACGCGCCGCGTGCTGGGTCTGTCGCTCTCGGCTGCGCTCAACGCCCCGATCCAACCGACGCGCTTTGGCGTCTTTCGGATGTGACGCAGGAGAGACGAAATGAGCTACACCACACTGACGATCGAAGAGCGGCCCGTGACGGGGGGTGTCGCGACTTGGGTTTGGATGAATCGCCCCGAGGTGCACAACGCTTTCAACGCGCAAGTGATCGCCGAGCTGACCGAAGCGTTTCAGGCCCTATCGCAAACCGAACGGGTGCGGGTGGTGATCCTTGCGGGGCGCGGCAAGAGCTTTTCCGCTGGGGCGGATCTCGACTGGATGAAAGCGGCGGGGGCGGCATCGGAAGCGGAAAACCGTGAAGACGCGATGCGGCTAGCCGAAATGCTCGCCGCGATCGCCACTTGCCGCAAACCGACCATCGCGCGGGTGCATGGCGCGGCGCTGGGCGGCGGGATGGGGCTAGCGTGCGCGTGCGACATCTGTGTCGCGAGCGAACGGGCGCAATTTGGCACCACCGAGGTCCGCTTCGGCATCATCCCGTCGGCGATCAGCCCCTACGTGTTGCGTGCGATCGGGCCGCGTCAAGCGCTGCGCTATTTTCAGACCGGCGAACGGATCCCGGCGGCGCGGGCGCTGGCGTTGGGCATCGCCCACGAGGTGGCACCCGAAACCGAACTCGACTCCGTGATCGACGGCCTCATCGCCGAACTCGTCAAAGGGGGGCCGAACGCACTCTGGGAGGCGAAGTCGCTCGTCGCGGCTGTCGCCCACCAACCGATCGACGCGGCGCTGCGCGCGGAAACCGCGGCGCGGATCGCGCGGGTGCGCGCGACCCCCGAAGCGCGTGAAGGGCTTGCGGCGTTCCTCGAAAAACGGCCAGCGCGTTGGATTGCCGAATCGTGACGCGGCGAAAGGAGGCGTGATGTTCCAAAAAATCCTCATTGCCAACCGGGGCGAAATCGCCTGCCGCGTGATCCAGACCGCGCGGCGGCTGGGGATTCGCACGGTGGCGGTCTATTCCGATGCCGACCGGACCGCGCGGCACGTGCGCCTTGCCGACGAAGCGGTGCATATCGGCGCCGCGCCTGCGCGGGACTCTTACTTGCGCAGCGACGCGATCCTGGCCGCGGCGAAACGAACCGGTGCCGAGGCGATCCACCCCGGTTACGGCTTTCTCTCCGAAAACGAGCAGTTCGCCGAGGCGTGCCGCGCAGCCGGGATCGTCTTCATCGGCCCACCCCCGGAGGCGATCCGTGCGATGGGGGACAAGGCGCACGCCAAAGCGCTGATGGCCATAGCAGGCGTGCCGCTTACCCCCGGTTACCACGGGGACGATCAGCGCGACGAGCGGCTCCTTGCCGAAGCAGAGCGCATCGGCTTCCCCGTGCTCATCAAAGCGACGGCAGGGGGCGGCGGCAAAGGGATGCGCCGTGTCGATCGCCGCGAAGATTTTCTGGCCGCGCTCACCGCCTGTCGCCGCGAAGCCGCGGCGGCGTTCGGTGACGATCGGGTGCTCGTCGAACGCTACGTGCTCGAGCCGCGGCACGTCGAAATCCAGATCTTCGCCGACCGCCACGGCAACGCCGTCTATCTCTTCGAGCGCGACTGTTCCGTGCAGCGGCGCCATCAGAAGGTGCTCGAAGAGGCGCCTGCGCCGGGGTTGAGCGACGCCGAACGGCGGGCGATGGGGGAAGCCGCGGTGGCGGCGGCGCGCGCCGTGGGGTACGAAGGCGCCGGGACGGTCGAATTCATCCGCGCCCCAGATGGTGCGTTCTACTTCATGGAGATGAATACCCGGCTCCAGGTCGAGCATCCGGTCACCGAGATGATAACCGGACTCGACCTCGTCGAATGGCAGTTACGGGTCGCCGCGGGCGAACCGCTCCCGCTCGCGCAAGAGCAGATCCCGTGCCACGGTCACGCGATCGAAGCGCGCCTCTACGCCGAAGATCCGGAGAAGGGGTTTCTCCCTGCTACGGGGAAACTCGCAGTGCTCGAATTTCCGCCCGAAGCGCCCGATCTCCGCGTCGATACCGGTGTCACTGCAGGGGACACGATCACCCCCTATTACGACCCGATGATCGCCAAATTGATCGTCTGGGGCGAAACGCGCGAAGCGGCGCGGCGCAAACTCGAAGCGGCGCTCAACGCGACGCGCATCGTCGGCGTCGCGAACAACGTCGAGTTTTTGTTGCGTCTGGTCGCCGCCCCCTCGTTTCGTGACGCGCGGCTCACCACCGCGCTCATCGAACACGAGCAAAACTGGCTCTTCGCCACCCGGAACCCGCCGGAATGGGCGTGGTGGGCGCTCGCGTGTGCCGAGCTCGAACGGGAAGCGCAAGCGGCGCGTGCGCAGGCGGTTGCACGCGGGGAGCCCCATTCGCCGTGGGCCGCGGTCGATGGTTGGCGGTTGAACGCGCCGGCAGAGCGGCGGTGGCGCTTCCGGTACCGCGGCGAGACGCGCACCGTCTGCGCGCGGCGGCAGGCGCGCACCTGGTCGTTTGCGTTCGTCGCGACCGAATCGCAACCGGCGGAAAGCTGGGCCGAAGTGCGCTACCAGGTCGAACCCGACGGCGCGTTGCTGCTCGAGGTCGACGGACTCCGCACGCGCGTCGAAGTGATGGTCCATGGTGAACAGCGCCACCTCTTCCTCACTGACGGTGCATTCCGTTTCGAAGCAGTGGCCGAGGAGTGGCGCGGTGGTGAAGCCGCAGCGACGGAAGGGCAGGTGACCGCGCCGATGCCCGGGCGGGTGATCGCAGTCTCCGTCCAGACGGGAGACAAAGTCGCAATCGGGCAACCGCTCCTGACGCTCGAAGCGATGAAGATGGAACACACCCTGACCGCGCCCGCCGCAGGCGTCGTCGCGGCGGTGCACTGTGCCGCCGGTGATCAAGTGAGCGACGGCGCGGTACTGGTGGAGATCCAAGCGGCAGAAGCGTCGGAGCAGGCGAACGCCGCATCGGCGCCCAGCAAGGAGGAAGAACGATGAAGCGCGGGCCAGAGCGGGTGACGATCGTCGAAGTCGGGCCGCGCGACGGGCTGCAGAACGAAGCCACGCCGATCGCCACCGCGACCAAACTCGAACTGATCGCGCGTCTGCGCGCAGCCGGGCTACCGGTGATCGAAGTCACCGCGTTCGTCTCGCCCAAATGGGTGCCGCAGATGGCCGATCACGCCGAACTCCTGGCGACACTGATGCGCGACGCCGACGCCGCGGCGCCACGCTATCCCGTGCTCGTCCCCAACCTCAAAGGGCTGGACGCGGCACTCGCGGCGGGTGCGCGGGAAATCGCTGTCTTCACCGCAGCGTCCGAGTCCTTTTGCCGGAAAAACATCAACTGCTCGATCCAGGAATCGCTCGAACGCTTCGCCCCGGTGATCGAGCGCGCCCGTGCGGCGGGTGTCGCGGTGCGGGGCTACGTCTCGTGCGTGGTCGGTTGCCCATACGAAGGCGCAATCGCGCCGCAGGCGGTCGCGCGGGTGGCGAAAGCGCTGTGGGAACTGGGGTGCCGCGAGATTTCGCTGGGCGACACCATCGGTGTCAGTACGCCGGATACCATCGAACGCATGCTTGCCGCGGTCGCAGCGGAGGTGCCGATGGATCGCCTGGCTGGTCACTTCCACGACACCTACGGAATGGCGGTCGCAAACGTCGTTGCGGCGTGGCAAATGGGCGTGGCAACCTTCGACGCTTCGGTGGGCGGTTTGGGTGGCTGCCCCTACGCGCCTGGCGCGGCGGGCAACGTCGCCACCGAAGCGCTCGTCTACCTCTTCGAGCGCATGGGCGTCGCAACGGGGGTAGCGCTCGAACCGCTCGTGGACACCGCGTGGTGGATCAGCGCGCAACTGGGACGCACCCCCAACTCACGGGTGGCGCTCGCGCTTGCGCGCAAGGAGAAGACGAACCGCGACGCCGGGTGCGGGGGGAAATCGGCCGGGTAGCATTGCCGCGCGATGCTCGCCGAAGCGCTCACCTGGCTGATTACCCCAGCGCCGTGGGCCGCGCGGGCGGCTCGGCTACCTCAAGGAAGCGGTGGCGATCACCGCGCGGTACCGCCGCTGCCGCGCCGCGTGGGCGCCCCATCTCGAGCAGAGTCGCGACGCCATTCTCGCCTTTTCGGCGCAGCAACCGCGCCGCCGTACCCTCGTCGTCCTCGGCTCTGGCGCCGGGTTGGATCTTCCTTTGGAAGCGCTCGCCCCCCAATGGCAGCGCATCGTCCTCGTCGATCTCGTCCATCCGTGGGCGATTCGCAGGCGTGCCGCGCGGCTGCCTCAGGTTGCGTTCGCCACGTGGGACATCGCTGGGGTTGCGGCGACGCTGCTCGCCCGCCCGGACCATTTGCCCGAACCCGTGCCGCAATGGCCGTTGCCGGCGGATACCGACGCGGTTGTCTCGCTCAACGTGATGGCGCAACTCCCCGTGGTGCCGCTTGCCTGGTTGGCGGCACACGGCGTGCCGGATGCGGCGTGTGACGTCTGGGCGCAACAGGTGGTCGCGGCGCATTGGCGGCAATTGGCGAGGCTCGGTATCCCGGCGCTCCTCATCACCGATTTTGCTGCGGAAGCGCGCCCATGCCATAATCGCACCCTACAGCGAACCCCGACGCAAGCCACACCAGCGGAAATGGTCCAGTCGACGCTCTTTGGTTTTGCGCTGCCGCACGCGCCCGTGCGGACGTGGGTCTGGACGATCGCGCCGTGCGGCGAAGTGTCGCCCGCATGGGAACGGCGCTTACATGTCGGGGTGTTCGCACCATAAAAAAATACACTAAAAAGCGCACCCGTGCGAAACGGTTGGATGCGTAAAAGGGAAGAGGGAGAGCGCAATTGCGTCGAGCGCGAGACGAACGCGCGCAGCTCAAGGGGGAGTGCCGTGCCGGGCGCCGCGACGCGCTGCGGTTGCTCGGTACAGCGGGATTGGCGGCGCTGGCAGGCGCGGCGCCATTTTCGCTGCACGCAGTAGCGCCGATGAAGCCTACGGCCTTGTCGCGCCTGGCCCAGCACGCGCTACCCCATAAACCGCTCGTCGTTTTCTGCCAAGACACCACCGCGAACGACTATCGCGCCGCGCAAGTACGCGCGGCGATCGCGTGGTTTGGCGAGAACCTGCCGGAATGCCGCTTTGTCGTTCGCGATGCCGGTGGCAGTGTCGTGCAACAGATCCGCGATATCACCTGGGCCAGCGATGCAGGAGCCGCGGTGATTCTATTGGGCGCCGCGGGTGGCTATCCTTTGGCGCCTGCGCTGCAGGAGGCCCGTGCGAACGGAGCGGTGCTCATCGGGATCAGCCGTCTGGTGCCGACCTTCGTCTTCGATGCGCTCGTGACCGGCAACAATTTCGCAGTCGGTGCTGCGGCGGCGCATCTCCTGGCGCAAAGTCGTCCAGAAGGGGGGCGCGTCGCGATGCTCGAAGGACTGCCTGGTTCCTCGACCGCGCGGCAGCGCAGTGAAGGGTTCCGAATGGCACTCAAGGCACTGCCGCAATGGCGGCTCGTGGCCACGGCGCCTGCCGATTACCTGCGGCATCGGGCGGCGTTGGTCGTCGAGGCGTGGCATCGCGAAGGGGTGCGGTACGATGCGCTCTTCGCGCACAGCGACAGCATGTTGGCAGGCGCCCGTTGGGCGTGGCGGCGGCTCGGGATCGATCCCGCGTCGTTGATCACCATCGGCGTCGATTACATTGCCGAAGCGCGCAGTGCCCTGCTAGCTGGAACGCAGACTGCGAGCGTCTGTTACCCCTTGATGGTTGCAGAGGCGGGCGAACTGGTGCGCAGGGCGTTGGCGGGCGAACCGCTCCCGTTATGGAACGAGGTGGCCACACCGGTGATCGTTGGCCGCGACGCAGCAGAAAAAGAGCCGATTTTTTCGTGAAAGGGGTTTGATGGCCAAAATGAACGAATCCCGTTCGAACAGCGTGACGCAAGTCGTGACCCGAACCTATTGGCGGGCAATCGCGGTTACCAGTCTGGTGCTCGCCGTCTTGGTGGTGGGGACGGGCAGTTGGTTCGTCACCCGGGAAAACGCACGGCGCATCAACGACGCAGCGGCGCAGGTGCAGGCGTTACTGATCGCGGAACGCAATGCCGCGCACGAACTGATGGAGCAGCTTTCTCGCGAACCCACCGTGCGCAATGGCGTTGCGGTGTTCACACGATACCCAGAGGCGATCGCTGAATTGCCCTTTTTCCTTCCTGTGGCGCAAGAGATGAGCAGCGCGCTCCTCACCTTTGCCCATCTGCTCCCGCCTGGCGGGGCTCTGCGGATCGAACTGCCGGGCGCTGAGCTGTTCCTTGCTGAGGAACAGGTGTGGTGGCGCCACCAGGCCTCTGGCTCCGTTTTTGCCGCCAAAGTGGGCGGAGCGCTGCATCCGGAAACCGACTGGCCCGCTGCGGAGCCCGGACCGGACTTCCGCATGGGGTGGCAGTGGCAGGCAACCGCGCAGCGACTGGTTTTCGCTACATGGCAAGGCGATGCGCAACACGAGCCACGAATCCGGGTGGTATGGCCCTTACCGCGAGCCTTGCTGGAATCAGTCCTGGTGCGCAGCGGATGGGCGCTGGAATCGGTGCGGGAAACGGCGAAGGAAATGGTGCGCCTGCCGAATGACACCGCACCGCCGCTCCTGGTGGTGGGCGAAGCCCATGCGTTACGGCTGCTGCAGGCGTCCGGCCCTACTTTGATTTTCGAACTCACCAACCTCATGTGGCGCTGGGGCCCATTCTGGTTCGCGTTGGCGGTTGGCATCCCGGCGGTGGTGTTGGTGGCGATCGCGGCTGGCGTGGTGCTGCGCCGCGGCCTCGCCCGAAGCGTGACCCGGCCATTGCGCGCTTTGCAACGCGGGGTGGAACGGCTCGCCACGGAGGGAAATGCGGGGGCAGAGGCGCTGCGCAATCTGCCCGCGCACGCGTGGCCAACGGAAATTGCCGCGGTTCGGGACGCGTTGGTGCACCATTGGGAACGCGCACAACGGCGCAGTGAAGAGAACCGGCGGTTGGCGCTGGCGCTCACCCACGTTGCGGATGGGGTGGTGGTCACCGATACCGACGAACGGATCCTCTACCTCAACCCGGCAGCGGAGACGTTCTTGGGATTCACGTTGGCCGAAGCGGCAGGAAAACGGCCCGGCGAATTGTGGGCCAGTCAGCGAACGCCGAAAAAGCTCTACAACGTGATGCGTGAGACGCTCGCCCGTGGGGAGAAGTTCTTCGCCACGTTTCACAACCGGACGCGGTGGGGACAGGAGATCGATCTCGAAGAGACGATCGCGCCGGTCAAAGACGAAGCGGGGCGGCTGATCGGCTACGTCGCGACCTTCCATGAAGTCACCGAAGCGCAGAAGATGATCGCAGCGCTCAAAACGGCGCGATTTACCGACCCGCTCACGGGGCTGCCGAATCGGCTGGCGATCCTCGAACGGGTACGTGGTTGGCTGATGACGCAGCAGACGGTGACCTTGGTCCACCTTGATATCGACCATTTCGCCGCAGTGAATGCGCGCTGCGGCTTGACCGCAGGGGACCGCTTGTTGCGCGAATTTGGCGCGCGGCTCCAAGCGCTGCAAAAGCCGCATGAAGGGAGCGCGCAGCTTTTGGTGGCGCACCTCGAGGGGGACAGTTTCGCGCTGGCTTGGCTGGGGGATCCGGACCGCTACCTTGATCTCCTGACCGCGTTGCAAACGGAGGTGGCCGCGCTCGAAATCGCTACTTCTGATGGGGAGGTGTGCTCCGTCACCCTTTCGCTGGGTGTGGCGGTGGCGCCCAAGGACGGCAAAACGCCAGAGGCGTTGCTGCAAGCGGCCGAATATGCGGTCCGTTCCGTGAAAGGGCGTGGCGGGGGGCAGATCGCGTTTTACGACCCCCAATGGGGGGAACGGGTCCGAGCGCGGACCGCGTTGGTGCTCCGCATGGAGCGTGCGCTCGCGGCAAACGAGTTTGCGCTCTTCCTGCAACCGGTGGTGCGCTCCGATGGCGCGTTGGTTGCAGCCGAAGCGCTGATCCGCTGGCTTCCGCCCGAGCAAACCCCGATTTCGCCTGCGGAATTCATCCCGCTGGCGGAAGAGAGTGGCTTCATCCGCCGTTTGGGCGGCTGGGTGTTCGAAGAGGCGTTGCGCCTTGCCGAGCGGCTGCGGCAAACCGGATGGGGGACGCCCCAGATCGCGGTGAATGTCTCGCCGCTGCAATTGGAAGACGACGGTTTCGTACAACAAGTCCATCGCGCGCTGGAACATTGGCGCGCTGTGGCCGAAGGGGCCCCTTTCCCGCTGACCCTCGAACTCACCGAATCCGCCGCAATGGAACGCTTCGAACAGCTCAAAGTGAAGTTCGAATATTTGGCGCGCGCGGAGGTGCCGTTTGCGATCGACGACTTCGGCACGGGCCACTCGTCGTTGGGCCGACTTCGCGAACTGCCTTTTGCCAAATTGAAGATCGACCGCTCGTTCGTGGTTCGCCTTTTCGACTCGCCCCGAGACGAAGCGCTGGTTGCCTCGATCATTCGCATCGCGCACGCGTTCGACGTCAAAGTGGTCGCGGAAGGGGTGGAGGAAGCGCGGTTCGTCACCCGCTTGTCTGAACTGGGGTGTGACGAATTCCAAGGATACTACTTCGCCAAGCCGATGCCGGCCGACGTCTTTATTGCCTGGATGGGGGATCATTTGCGCTAGATCAAAGATCGTCGTAAAAAAATTGACGGAAATCAAGGCGGGGAATCGGGGTTTTCTCTATGATGACTTCGCTGTTTTCTACTAGGAGCGAAGCGATGAGACCCGAAGAGCGTAAAGAAATCGTTGACGAACGGCGGCGTGGTTTTCTGGGGGCGGCGGCACTTGCAGGGTTGGCGGGTGCTGGCTTGTCGGCGGGCGTGGTTGCAACGACTGCGACCAGCCGGGAAGCGGTCGCGGCCGCAAGCGAAGGGGGTGAGCTCAAGATCCACATGAAACCCGGTGAGCTCGATACCTACTATGGGATCTGGTCAGGCGGTCACTCCGGGGAAGTGCGCATTCTTGGGCTGCCCAGTGGGCGTGAAATCAAACGTATCCCGGTCTTCAACATCGACTGTATGAGCGGCTGGGGCATCACCAACGAGAGCAAAGCGATCATCGGTACCAAACCCGACGGTTCTCCGCGCTTCAAGACCGGTGACACCCACCACGTCCATGGTTCTTACAAAGACGGTACCTACGACGGGAAATATTTCTGGGTGAACGACAAGATCCATGGGCGGATTGCCCGCATTCGCGGCGACCGCTTCGAAGTCGACAAGATCACCAAGATCCCGAACATTCAAGGGTTCCACGGCATCTTCCCGGACAAACGGGACCCGGTCGACCCGAAGATCAACTACACCACGCGCGTCTTCTGTGGGTGTGAGTTCCATATTCCGCAACCGAACGACGGTCGCGATCTCGATGATCCGTCGAAATATTACGCCGTGTTTACGTGCGTCGACGCCGAGACGATGGAGGTGCGTTGGCAGTGCAAAGTCGACGGCAACATGGACCTGGTCGCCACCTCGTTCGACGGCCGTTTCGCGTGTTCGAACCAGTACAACACCGAAAACGGCATCCATTATGAAGACATGATGGCGCGGGAGGTCGACGCCTGCGTCTTCTTCGACATTGCCCGGATCGAAAAGGCGATCAAAGAAGGGAAATATTTCACGATCGGCGATTCCAAAGTACCGGTGGTCGACGGAACCCGCGCGGCGAACCAGGATCCGAAGACGGCGCTGACCGCTTATGTGCCGGTTCCGAAGAACCCGCACGGGGTCAACGCGAGTCCGGACGGCAAGTACATGGTCTGCTCCGGGAAGCTTTCGCCGACGGTCACTGTGATCGAAGTGGCGAAAGTCGCCGATTGGTTTGACGGCAAACTCGACGATATCCGCAAGGCAGTGGTTGCCGAAGTGGAAGTGGGGTTGGGGCCGTTGCACACCACTTTCGACGGGCGGGGGAATGCCTTTACCACGCTCTTCCTCGACAGCCAGATCGTCAAGTGGAACATCGACAAAGCGATCCGCTACTACCAAGGTGACAAGTCGGTACAGTACGTGATCGACCGCGTCGACGTCCACTACCAACCGGGACACCTCAACGCATCGATGGGGGAAACGAAAGAGGCCGACGGTCAGTTCCTCGTCACGGGGTGCAAGTTCTCCAAAGACCGTTTCTTGCCGGTGGGGCCCCTCCATCCGGAGAACGAGCAGCTCATCGATATTCGCGGCGAGAAGATGAAGCTTCTGGCCGATCATCCCACCTATCCCGAACCGCACGATTTCATCATCGTGCGCCGCGATCGCATTCGGACGCAACAAGTGGGCAAGCTCGACGAACACCCGCTGGCGTTGAAACGGGTCGAGGATTCGGGCGTGTTCCGCGAGGGCAACAAGGTGACGGTAAAAGTCGCCACATACGCGCCGCAGTACCAATTGCGCGAGTTCGAAGTGAAGGTTGGCGACGAAGTGACGATCATTGTCACCAACATGGATATCGTCGAAGACCTGACGCATGGGTTCGCGATCCCCGAGTACGACATCAACTTCATCGTCAACCCGCAAGAAACCCGGTCGGTCACGTTCATCGCGGATAAACCGGGCGTCTTCTGGTGCTATTGCACACACTTCTGCCATGCGCTCCACTTGGAGATGCGTTCGCGGATGATCGTCCGTCCGGCATGACGGTTCTGCATTGATAAATGCGCTGCCCTTTCGAGGGGCAGCGCGCGTTTCCCCCAACAGGAGACAATCGTGGTCGGTTGCCATCGATTTTTGCATTGGTTGGGGGCGCTGCTCACCTGGCTGGTCGCTGCCACGGCGACTGCAGCGCCGAACGCCGAGCTCTACCAAGCGCAATTGCCCCTCGCGCTCTTTTCCGCTCCCGACCTCTGCGCGTACGCTCCCTGCAACGCGGTTTTTCCAGAAGCGAATCGTTTTTCGCAACGCAAGGGAAATCCCCCTTATGTCGAAGCGTGGCGTGACGAAGGGGGCAAAAAGCAATTACTGGGCTATATTGCGCTTTCTACCGACGTCACCAAAATTCCCGCCTATTCCGGCAAAACCCTAATTTCCCTGATCGGCATCACGCGTGACGGTCGATTTGCCCGCGTGGCGCTACTCAATCACTCGGAACCGATCCTGCTTTTGGGCATCCCGGAAGAGAAATTGATCGCGTTCAACGAACAATACACCGGGAAACCGATCACCACGCGTATCGAAATCGGTAAGGTTGAGGACGAAAGCGGTAACGCGATCGGGATCGATGGCCTCTCGGGGGCCACGGTCACGGTGGTGGTGCAAAACCAGATCGTGCGCGCGGTGGCGCGTGCGGTGGGGCGGCAGGTTGGGTTGATCACCCAGGTGGAACGTCCGGAAGCGCGTTTCGTGACCACCGGGAGACGCTATTCGTGGCAGGAACTCGAGCAGCTGGGGTTGGTACACACGTTGCGGGTCTATCCTTCTGACCTCGGTTGGGAGACGCCTGCCGCGCAATCGGGACAGAATCCCGCCGCAGGGGGACCAGGTGACACGAAAACCGGTGAAGCGCCCGCACTCGAAGTGCGGTTCGGGTTGCTCGACCATCCCGACGTCGGGAAAAGCCTGTTGGGGGAAGCGGGTTGGGAAAGCCTGAAGGCACGGCTCAAGCCGGGTGAAAATGCGATTTTCGTCATTCGTACCGCAGGAAGCGAATCGTTCAAAGGATCGGGATTCGTTCGCGGCGGCGTATTCGATCGGATCCAGTTGCGCCAATTGGGTGATGTGTTTACGTTCCGCGATCTCGACTACGTGCCACTCTACGATCTGGTCGCAGAGGGAACGCCGGCTTTCGACGAATCGGGGATCTTCATCGTTCGCGATCCGGCTTTTTCGGCGGCCTATCCGTGGGAGTTCGTGTTTCTTGGGAACCGAATCGTCGACAAACTGACCGGTCATCGTGAGTACGTGAGTTTTGGGCAGAGCTATTGGTTGCCGGAATCGATGCTGGAGGGGGGGCGGCCGGAGTTGCCCAAACCCGAGGCGAGCTGGATGCGTTTCTGGAAGACCCGGACGGCGGAGATCGGTCTGTTCGTCGCGACATTGCTGGCAATGGCAGGAGTTTATGCGGCGCGTGATCGTCTGACTGCACGGGCGACCCGCAAACGGAAATGGCCTGTCGACGGGTTCAAGTACGCCTTTTGGCTGATCAGCGTCTTCTTCTTCGGTTGGCACCTACTGGCGCAACCGTCGATTACCCAGGTATTGACGTGGTTCCATAGTTTGCTGACCGAGTGGCGCTGGGAGCTGTTTCTCACCGATCCCTTCATTTTCCTGTTCTGGATTTTCATCGTCGTCACAGTTTTCGTTTGGGGGCGCGGCCTCTTCTGCGGCTGGGCATGCCCGTTCGGTTCGCTTTCCGAACTGCTGTTCAAAGTGGCGCAATGGGTTGGGCTGAAACGGTTCCAGTTTCAACTGCCGATGCGTTGGCACCTGCGGTTGAAAAATCTGAAATACGGCATTTTCCTGTTCTTGCTCGCCGTTTCCGCGTTCTCGATGCCGCTCGCCGAGAAGTTGGCGGAAGTGGAGCCGTTCAAAACGACGTTCTTGGTGGGAATCCTGGAGCGGGGGGGACTCTTCGCTGCCTATGCCTCGGTACTCCTTGGGCTTTCCCTCTTCATGGAGCGCCCCTTTTGCAAATATCTCTGTCCGCTGGGCGCCGCGCTGGCGTTGCCAACCACGTTCCGGTGGTTTGGATTGCGCCGGAAAGCGGAATGCACGCAATGCACGGCGTGCGCGCGTGGTTGTGGGTCGTTGGCGATCGATGCGGTTGGCCGAATCGACCACCGTGAATGCATGCTTTGCCTGGATTGCATGGTACTGTACCATGATCCCCATGCTTGCCCGCCGTTGGCCGCAGAACGGAAGCGGCGGGAAAAACTCGGGTTGCCGCTGACGCCGGTTGGGAAAGATGGTTATTTCATTCCCATCCAACCCGTTGCGGTGAAGCAAGAAGGGTGAGCGCGCAGAAGGGGGCAACGATGATGGCAACAACGCACGCAAAACAGACGCTCGATCCGAACTGTTTGACGGAACCGGTGATGCCGCCGTTCCTGGCGCGGACGGGATGGCAGCGGTGGATTGCCGAGGCGTGGGATCACCTCTGGCCGTGGCGCCGAGACGCGCTGCCCCAGATGTGGCGGTGGGCGACGATGCTCTTTGCGCTCTGGGTGACATTGGCGTGGTTGATGGGGGCAGTGGGCCGAATCGCGTCGCCGTGGCTCATCGCGTGGTGGGTTGCGTGGAGTGCGGTCGAACTTCTGGTGCGGCTACGGAGCAAACCCTACGTGAAGGACGGGCCGTGGTGGGGAAGCCGTTTTCGGCGTGCGGACTGGCTCGATCTCTTGGCGTACGTGGGCTTCAAGAATCTCTTGATCGGCGCGGTGCTCTTTTGGGCAGTGCGTTGGTTGGGGGGAACGGGTTGATCGCACATTCGTCCCGTTTCGAGTCGCGACCACACGCCCGCTGGGGGGTGTTCCTGGTGCTTTTCGGGTGTGCGGTCGTGGCAGGTGGAGGGGAGACGCAAGCATTTTCAGCGCCTCGGGAGGCGCCACGCGCGGACTTTTCCCCAACCGAACGTTTCGTCGCGGATGACGCCGCATTACAACAGGCACTGGAAGAGGCCCCTGCGGGAAGCGTGATCCGTGTGGCACCTGGCGTCTATCGGGGGCCATTGCGTATCGCCAAACCGCTGGAGTTGCGTGCCGCTGGTCGCCGGACAGTTATCGACGGCGGTCTTGAGGGGCATGTGATCGAAATCATTGCCCCGGATGTCACGGTCGAGGGGTTCATCATTCGCAATTCGGGCGGTGACGTCCAGGCGGAACATTCGGGCATCCGGGTGCAACCAGGTGCGCACCGTGCGGTGATTCGCAACAACGTGTTCAGTTACGTTACCTTCGGCGTCTATGTCGAGAAGGCCGATTACGTTCGGATCGAAGGGAACGTCATCACCGGTAAACGCGATTTCCTCTCCCCGAAACGCGGCAACGGGATCCAGCTCTACAACGCGCAACATGCGCAGGTCGTCGGCAACGACATCTCGTTCGTTCGCGACGGAATCTACGTCGATGTCTCGCACGACGCGCGCTTTCGCCGCAACCGGCTGCACCATTTGCGTTACGGCACCCATTATATGAACTCCTACCGCAACGTGTGGGAAGAGAACGAGGTGTTCTTCACGCGAACCGGGCTCGCGTTGATGGAGGTACGCGATCAGGTAGTGCGCAACAACCGTGTCTGGGGGAATTCCGATATTGGCATCATGTTGCGCACCTTGCAAAACGGGGTAGTCGAGGGGAACGTTACTGCGGGTAACGGTCGTGGCTTTTTCATTTACAACACCAACTATTCGGTGATCCGGGACAACGTCGTCGTGGACAACCAGGTAGGGGCACACGTTTCTGCGGGGTTTACGTTCAACCAGGTCGAGCACAACGACTTCATCGGCAACGCGCAAAACATCCGCTACGCCGGAACGCGCAACCTGGTGTGGGGTGAGAAAGCGGGCAACCATTGGAGTCAATATGTGGGATGGGATCGGGACGGCGATGGCATCGGGGACGTGCCTTACGAAGCGGTAGGCGTCGTGGATCGTCTGCTGTGGCGCTACCCGTTGGCGCAGGTGCTTTTCTCTTCGCCTGCGTTGGAATTGATTCGCTACGTCAGCGCGCAATTCCCGATTTTGAAAACCCCAACGGTGATCGATCCCAAACCGCACCTCAAACCGATCCATCAGCAAGGAGCAGCGTGGTATGGCCACCGATTCCACCAACTGCGATGACGTCGTCGTCCGTGCCGAACACGTCGTGCGCCGTTTCGGTACGAAAGTGGCGGTGGCCGACGTCTCTTTTACGGTGAACCGCCAAGAGCGTTTCGCACTCATCGGCCACAACGGCGCAGGGAAGAGCACGCTCTTTCGCATGATGTTGAGCCTGTTGCCACCGAGCGCAGGAACGATCACGCTCTTTGGCGAACCGGTGACGGGCAGGGACGATGCCAACCAACGCGCAGTGCGGCGAATGATCGGCTATTTGCCCGAACAGGTGGTGCTCTACGACAATCTCACGGCGGAAGAAACGTTACGCTATTTCGCCGAACTCAAAGGGGTGGTTGTCGACGCGCACGAAATCGCGGAGCGGCTAGACGAAGTGGGGTTGTTGCGGGTTGCGAAACAGCCGGTGCGGGGATTTTCCAAAGGAATGCGACAACGGCTGGGGTTGGCACAAGCGCTGCTTGGCGAACCGAAGTTACTCTTCCTCGACGAACCCACCAGCGGTCTGGACCCGATGGGAATTCGGGATTTTTATCAACTGGTCGATCGCTGGCAAGCCCGTGGGACGACCGTGGTCGTTTCCTCCCATATCCTTGCCGAGATCGAATTACGCGCCGATCGTATCGCGATCCTTGCGCAAGGGCGTTTGGTTTCCGTTGGTTCGGTGTTCGAACTTCGACAGCAAGCAGCGTTGCCCGCCCGCTTATGGGTCCAAGCGCGCGATGCAAGCGCTGTCGCGACGCTGATCGCGTCAGCGGAGCGACTCGGGGTGACGGTTGACGAACGAACGGAAATGGGTGTCTGGTTCTTGTGGCCGAGCGAGAAGAAAGAGCGCGCGCTGGCGTGGCTACTCGAGCAGCGCGAACATTGGCTCGATTGGGCATGGCGCGATGCGACGCTCGAAGAGGTCTTCTTTGCGTTGGCGCTGAAAGAGCAGACGAGACAAGCAGAAGCGGAGGTGGCATGAACGGGGCGTTTTTGGCGATCGCTCGGAAAGAGTTCCGTGACCGCGTCCGCAGCCGCTGGGTATGGGTGGTGGCGATCGTTTTCGCGCTGTTTTCTTTGGCAATCGCCTTCTTGGGCGGGGCTGCGCAGGGTGCGGTGGGAATACGCAGTGTCGAGGCAGCGATTGCGAGCCTGACCAGTTTGGCCATCTTTCTGGTGCCGCTGATCGCATTGGTGTTGGGGTATGACGCGGTGGTGGGGGAGCGCGAGCGGGGTACGCTCGACCTGTTGTTGTCGTTGCCCATTCCGAAAAGGGCGATCGTCGTCGGCAAATTTCTCGGGTTGGGGGCGGCGCTGGCGGCGGCAACCGGGGTGGGATTGGGCGCAGCGGGGATCGTTTTGGCTTTGCGCGTGGGATGGTCGGTGTGGAGCATATGGGCCCAGTTCGCGCTCGGATGCATCCTGCTCGGTCTCGACTTTCTGGCGATTGCGATCTGGTTGTCGACTTGGGCGCGCGATCGCAGTCGCGCGTCCGGAGCTGCGATTGCGGTGTGGTTTGCGCTCATTTTGGTCTTCGATCTGATCTTGCTCGCAGCGATGGTGGGGTTGGGCGCCCACCCTGCCGGACGTTGGTTGCCCTGGGTCATGCTGCTCAACCCCGCGGATCTTTTCCGTGTCTGGGGGTTAGCGTCGATCGGGAACGTTCAAGCGTTACGAGGGGTATCCGAACTTTTTCCCTCGGTGGTGGCGCAGCAGCCCTTTTGGTTGGCGGTGGCGCTGTTGGGTTGGACGGTTGCCCCTCTCGCGTTGGCGATTCGCCGTTTTCGCCATGATGGTAAGGAGTTGTGATGCGTATTCGAAATGCAAGGCAGTGGTGGGGCTTCTGGGGAACCGTATTGTTCTCGGTTGGCTTGCTAACTGCATGCTCTTCCGATAGTGCCAGCAATGCGGCACCGAAGGATTTTTCGGAGGGCGATGCCTGTGTGCTCGACGGCATGTATCTTGCCGATTTCCCCGGCCCCAAAGGTCAGTTGCGCTATGCCGATGGCCGAGTCGATTGGTTCTGCGACACGGTTGAGCTACTCCATACCTTGCTGGCGCCGGAGTCGGTGGAATCGATCACGGGTGCATTCGTTCAGGACATGGCGAAGGCCGATTGGGAGCGACCGCGCGGTCATTGGATCGACGCGCGCAGCGCGTTCTATGTCTTCGGCTCTTCGCGCTTGGGTTCGATGGGACCTACCGCAGTCAGTTTCGCCCACCGCGCCGATGCGGAGGCATTTGCCCGCAACTACGGTGGGACGGTGAAGACATTTGCCGAGGTGACGGCCGAGGATGTCCGTCTCGACGGCGCGGCGCTGCACGACGACAAAATGTAAGGAGGCCGTATGGCGTTCGACGATTTTTATCGGGGCATTCCCGCTCCACTGGCGCAAGAGATCGACGCGTTGTCGCTACTCGTCTACCGTTGTCGCACTGCAGCCAAAGCGTTGTTGGAAGCCGAAGGGGTTGTCGAACTTGCCGAATGGTATGCGCGCTTTCCCCAGCTCGAACCTGCTTTGGCGCATGAGGGATGGGAACGTTACCTCAGCGCGGCTGTCCTGACGACGCAGTGGGAGCAGGCGCGGCGGCAATTGGCGGAAAAATTGCGTGCAGCGCAAGGCGAAATGGTTGAGCCTACCGGTGCGGCAATTTTGCCGTTGGATGCGATCGCGGCTTACCTGGCGGAGGCGGATCGGGACGAACTCGGCATAGTCGAATGGGAGCGGATGCTCGATTGCCTCCGCTGCACGCTTCGTAACGGTACGACACTGTGGGTGCGTTACGCGGCGCCCGATGCGTACAGTTTCGTATGGCAGACCGATTCTGACGTGCAAGGGCGTATCGATACCGCCCCACATGCGCAAGGTGGAGGAAACCCGCACCGTCATGGTGCTGATGGTTCGGTTGTCGCCGATACGCTCACTTCGGTTTCCGCTTTGCCGGAAGCCAATTTCGTCCGGGTCGTGAACGCCGTGTATTCGCCGGAGTGATTCGCGGTGGCGGGGAAAGAAGCGGCCCATAGACGGCGTGAGGTGGTGCTCACGTTCGCGTCGTTGGTGAGCGCTGCAGCTGCGGGATTGTGGGCGTACCACTTTCAGGCCGAACGCGCAGCGCAGAAAGCGGAGGAGGGGGCGCATTGTGAAACCGACCTCGAGGCGCGAACCCCGCCCCGTCCCTACGATCCTGCGCGGGACGGTCCAAATCCTCTGGCGCCCCGCTCGATTCCAGATGAGGCGCGTTGCCCGATCTGCGGAATGTACCCGGCGCGTTACCCACGGTGGGCGGCGCAGCGAATCGACAGCGGGGGACGGGTCGATTTTTACGACGCGCCGCGTGATTTGGTGATCCATGACCAGTGGTTGCGACAAGAAAAGGGAGTGGCGGAAGATCGTCGCGTTGCCGCGGCCATTTGGGTGCGTGATTATTGTAGTGAAACGCCGTCCTGGGTTGCTGCAGATGCCGCGTGGTTTGTCTGGTCACCGAAAATCATCGGTCCGATGGGGCGTCCGGAGCCGGCCGCGTGCGCGACGGAGCAAGCGGCTCGGACGTTGGCTGAAGCCAAGGGTGGTGAGGTGTTGCGCTTCGCAGATCTCTACACGCGATTCCGGTGGTAGACCCTTATGGGGTCGTCAACCACGGTTTGCATTTGGGGTAGAGTGAAAAGAAGAGGGCGGGCACTGCTTCGCGCGGCAATGCATCCAAGGTGTTCTTGATGAAGAGCCCCAACGCCGTGTCACCGCTGACCCGAAGTCGACGCTGAAAAAAGAGCGTATCGCTGTCTTCTTCTTGCGCGATGAGTGCGCAATAGACGGCGAGCGGCGCGGTAAAGGTAACGCGCGGGGGCATCTCTCCGGTGAGGGGACGAAACCCGAAGGGCGCTAGGGCGAAATCGAATTGCCAGGGAAAATCGGTGATGATGAGGCGGACCGGTTGATCCCAGAGCGAACGACGCGTTTCCGGGTTGAGAAAGGGCAACAAGTGACGGTTGAGCGCATGGCAGAAAAGCGCATTTGCCGGATAACGCGGAAGCTGGGCAAGTAACGCGAAAAACGGGGTGCGCGATCGATTCGGGTCAGCCATGATCGGCGATCCATTCGTGTCCGGCTTTGCCAAACCAGTAACCATTACAGCACCGTTGCGGGTCGATCCATTGTGCGTCTGGAGTGGGAGTGGCGTCGCGCCATGCGGCAACCGCTTCGATCGCCGCTATCGTGTCGTTGAGGTTGGGCACGATCCGAACGGCGTCGGCCAGCGCGCACACTTCGTCGAGTCGGTCAAGAAGTGACCACCAACGCGCCGACTGGGTCTGGACACCGTTCATACGAAGAAAGTGATCCCCTTCCTGCGTTTCGATCAGGAGCCCTTCGGGCCATTGTTGACACAGGAACCCGCAGTCGTCTTTGGGGCGCCCGTACCGGCGTGCGGTGAAGCAGCGCGATGAGTGAGCGAGCGCTAAGGGTCCCCAGACGGTAATTTCGGTGGTCATGCCCAGTGAATGGGCAAGTGGTACCAAGTGCGATAGGTCTTCGCGACTCAATTCGTGGTGGGGTACCCAACGGCTCGCACCCATCGCAGCAAAGGTACGCAAGGTGTCTCCGTGGTAGATGTTGAGCTGCGCGCCAGCCGTCCAATCGGAGATATTGGCCGCTTCCAGGAGCGCAACCATGGTGAGATCGTTGGCTTCCAGCGGCCAGCCGGCATCACACAGTTTTCGTAACCACTTGATCTGGCTGGTCGATTCGATCAGGGTGTATCCCGAAAGAACCACTGTTTTGCCGGCATCGCGCAACAGGGTGGCGATGGCGAGCCAATCGGCAACTTTGAGCGTTTGCCGCCGCGGACAGACGATTTCGCCCAGATAGACGCGATCGACTGCGGTTTCGGCAATTCGCGCATAAAATTCGAATGTCGCCTGTTTGGTCCAGAAATAGGGAAGGGGCGCAAGCGCGATTTCCATCGTCATTTCCACGGACGGCTATAAGGGCCCAGCGTTGTCTGGTTTCCTTCGCTGATGCGTGCCAGTTCGTTCTGCCATTCGGTTTGAACCGTGTAACGCTCCGGGTTTGCGGTCAGCGCATCGATCGCACGCCGCCAGACTTGGGTGACGGTGCGGACATAAGCGACGCTTCGTTGGCGCCCTTCGATTTTGATCGCGCGGACACCACACTGCTTCAACTGCGGGAGCAGGTCGAGCGTGTTGAGGCTCGTTGGGGATTCAAGCGCGTATCCGATTTCCCCGTCGACGCGAAAGCGTCCTTTGCACAAGGTGGGATAACCCGCGGGTTCGTCAGGTGCGTAACGGTCGATCAAAAAGCCGTTGAGGCGAGCCTCCATCCCGTTTTCTTTCTCTTCCCACGAGACGAAACGTGCCGGCGAGCAGGCGCCTTGATGATTGGGGGCCTCTCCGGTTGCGTAGCTCGACAACGAACAACGCCCTTCCACCATGATGCAGAGTCCGCCAAAACCAAAGATCTCGATTTCGAGCGGTGCGGCGTCTCGTGCCACCTGCTGGACTTGATCGATACTGAGGACTCTTGGGAGGACGGCTCGAACGATGCCAAAGCGGCGTGCCAAGAGTTGCAATGCCGGCGCCGAAGTGGCCGAAGCCTGAACCGAGGCGTGCAAGCGCAGTTCTGGGAAACGCTCCCGCGCATAGGCCATCAAGCCGAGGTCAGCGAGAATGAGGGCGTCGACACCGAGCGCGGCAGCGTGATCGATCGCACGATGCCATTCACTGCAGTTGTGCTCTTTCGGGTAGGTGTTGATCGCCAAAAAGACGCGAACACCGCGTTGTTGTGCCCAGGCAATACTCGCTCCCAGTTCGTCGGGGGAAAAGTTGAGCCCAGGGAAATGGCGTGCGTTCGTTGCGTTTTTCAGCCCTAAATAGACCGCGTCAGCGCCCGCTTCGACTGCGGCGCGCAACATCGCCGCGTTGCCCGCAGGGCAGACGAGTTCCAACGTTCCTGACTGCACGGCAAAGTGCCTCTGCCTGTGGGATGCAATAAAAGAAGCGTAGCAGGTTTGCGCCGCTCTTGCCTTGATCGGCATCAAGAAAACGGGGCAGAGGTCACCCGCTGTTTCTGAGCCCCGCGGCAATCCCGTTGATCGAGAGGTGGATCCCAAGACGCAGCCGCGGATCGTCTTCGCCCGCGCGGTGACGGCGCAGCAGCTCCACTTGCACCAGGTGCAGCGGGTCGATATAGGGGAAGCGGTTCTGGACCGAGCGTTTGAGGAGCGGGTTGCTGTCGAGCAGTTCGCGTTGCCCGGTGAGGGTGAGGAGCCAGCGGACGGTGCGGCTCCATTCGTCGCGAATCCGCGCAAAGATCGACTGGGCAAGTGCTTGGTCGCGCACGAGTGCCACGTACCGCTCGGCAATCGCCAGGTCGCTCTTGCCCAGCACCATGTCCATGTTGTGGAGCATCGCGGTGAAGAAGCTCCATTCGCGCGCCATGCGCTGCAATAGCGCAATACGCGCCGCTGCCGTTTCGCCGGCCTGTTCCGCTTCATTTACCCACGTTTCGACGGCGCTGCCAAAACCGTACCAGCCAGGCAGCATGATCCGCGCTTGCGACCAGGAGAAGACCCAGGGAATCGCGCGCAGGTCTTCGATGTTCCGGCTCTTGGTGCGCGACGCGGGGCGCGAACCGATGTTGAGGTGCGCGATCTCCTCGATCACCGTCGCTTCCCAGAAGAAGGTTTCGAACCCTTCGGTCTCGTAGACAAGCGCACGGTAGGCGCGAAACGCGTGGTCGGAGAGTTCGGCCATCACCGTTTCGAAACGGGGATCGGGCGCCGAGCCGTCCTTACCCAAGAGCGACGCTTCGATGGTTGCGGCGACCAAGACTTCCAGGTTGCGCTGCCCGAGCTCCGGATTCGCATATTTCGCCGCGATCACCTCTCCCTGTTCGGTCAATTTCAGTTGCCCTGCTACCGCCCCTTTGGGTTGTGCCAAGATCGCCTGGTAGCTGGGGCCACCGCCGCGCCCCACCGATCCGCCGCGGCCGTGGAAGAGGCGCAGCGTGATCCCGATCTGCTCCGCCGTTGCCACCAGGGTTTGTTGTGCGCGGTAGAGCGCCCAGTTCGCAGTGACGAAGCCGCCGTCCTTGTTCGAATCGGAATAGCCCAGCATGATCTCTTGCCGGTTACCGCGCGCGGCAACCCACGCACGGTATTCGGGAAGCGCGTAGAGGTCACGCAGGATTTGCGGCGCCGCCTCCAGGTCGGCGATCGTTTCGAAGAGCGGGACGATATCGACGGCCAAATGGTTGCGCCACGGCTGCAGCAGCCCCACTTCTTTGAGGAGCATCGCCACTTCCAGGATATCGGAGACGGCGTCGGTCTTCGAGATCACGTACTGTTCGATCACGCGCGGCCCGATGGTGTCGTGCGCCCAGCGCGCGGTGCGGAAAATGTCGAGTTCGCTCTGCGTGGTCGCGCTGTAGGACCAGTCGGGGTTGGAGAGCGGCCGTGCAGTCGCGAGTTCCCTGCGCAGCAGCGCCACCCGCTCCGCTTCGGGTAGGCGCCGGTAGTCGACACCAGGGTGCGCCGCCGCGATGAGTTCGGCGATCACCGCTTCGTGCACGGCGCTGTTTTGCCGCAGGTCGAGGTGCGCCAAATGAAACCCGAAGACGCGAACCGCGGTGCGCAGCTCCGCCAGTGCCCCGTCGGCGATTTCGCTAAGCCCGGCGGCGGTGAGTGAACCGTGAATCGTTTCCAAATCGGCGGCGAAGGCTTCTGCCGACGGATAAGGCGGCAGTTCGACGCTCGGAAGGCGCCGCGGCAGATGTCCAACCAGTTGCTGGTAGGTTGCGGCCAGGCGTGCGTAGATCGCGATCAACGCCAGACGGTAGCGCTCGTCGGCGCGGTGCGGAGAGGGCGAACCCGCTTGTTCGGCCAGCGCGTCGAGTTCGGGCGTGACGGGCGAAAGCGCTGCGGCGAGCGGGAGTGCTCCGCCGAGGCGGTGGACCGCGTCGAGGTAATATTCGAGCGCAGCCGCGGCGTTGCGGATCACCGCGGCGCGCAACACCTCGGCGGTGACAAAGGGATTCCCGTCACGATCGCCGCCCACCCACGAACCGATCTGCAGGAAAGGGGTCTCAGCCCAGCGGCCGACGAGCCGCGCCAACCGGCGGTAGAGTTTGGGCAATTGCGGCAAGAAGGTGCTGCGGAAGTAGTTGAGGACGTTGTTCGCTTCGTCGAGCACCGAAATGCGCGTCGGACGAATCAAGCGGGTGAGCCACAGGGTGCGGATCGCCCGCTCGATCGCGGCGTCGACCTCGGCGCGCTCTTCCGGGGTGAGCGCGACGCGATCGCGTTCGGCCAGCCAGTGCGCGATCTCTTGTTCGCGCGCGAGCACCGCTTGGCGCTGGACTTCGGTAGGGTGGGCAGTCAGCACGGGACGCACGCACGCCGTGGCCAGGAACTGGGTGAGCGCTGTCCGGGAAACCCCCGCACGTTCGAGCGCCGCGACGGCATGCGCCAACGATCCTTCTTTCGCTGGCGAACCGGCGATCGCGTGCGCGCGGGCGCGTCGCAGATGGTGCTGGTCTTCGGCGATGTTCGCCAGATGGGAAAAGAGCGTGAACGCACGGATCACGACGATCGCCTCGTCCCGTGTCATCCCGTGCAGGAGCGTTTCGAGCGAAGTGGGATCCGTATCGCCACGGTGGATCGCTACCGACGCTTGACGGATCGCTTCGACCAAGGAAAAGATCGCTTCGCCGTGTTCGGTGCGGATCGTGTCGCCCAGGCGTTTTCCCAGCTCGCGGATTTCGGCGCGCAGTGGTGCGTCTTTTTCGGTACGGAGGTCGTTCATTTGAGGTTTCCTGAATCAGCGGTTTGCAGCGTGCTGGAGCTGCGCTTCGCCGTCTTCGATCAATTGTTCCAAATAGTAGCTGTAGAACGACTCATCCGGAAGCCCGATGAGCGGCGGTGCCAAGGGCTTGCCGTCGCCATCCACCACCATCACCGTTGGCGTGAGCGTCCCTTTCATCACCCGCGCGAATGCGGCATGGTGCGTGGGGTTGCCTTGAAAATCGATCAGCGGGAGGTCGGCGCGGTCGGCTTCGATGCGACGAAAACGAGCGCGGTCGCGGCGGCTCTGTGCGACGCTTTCCAGATAGCGTTGTGCGCGGACACAATAAGGACATTCGCGGCGTTCGAAGTAAAGCAGAATGGGTTTGCGGGTGGTTTTCGACCAGGCACCGTCCGCGGCAAGGTCGGTAGCGGGCGGTATTTCCGTGTGCGTCTTGGAGATGGGTTCGGTTGGCGCGGCGAACGCGGGTGATACAATCAAAAAAAGCAAGGACGTCAGGGTTCCGAACAGGAGGTGCCGTAACGCTGGTGCGCCCTGACGCCAACGCGCCACGAAAAAGGAACAACGATGCCGCATCATGGTACTCCGTCCCGTTTGGTGATCGCAACCCGGGAAAGCCGCTTGGCGCTCTGGCAAGCGCGCCATGTCCAGAGTCTGTTGCAACGATTGTATCCCGATTGTACGGTCGAACTCTTGGGAATGACAACGCGCGGTGACCAGATTCTCGACCGTCCGCTTGCGAAAATCGGCGGAAAGGGGCTTTTCGTCAAGGAGCTCGAGGTGGCGCTCCTCGAGCGTCGTGCCGACCTTGCGGTCCATTCGATGAAAGACGTGCCGATGGTGCTCGGTGACCCTTTCCGTCTTGCAGCGATCTTACCGCGGGAAATTCCGGAGGATGCCTTCGTTTCGAACCGCTACGCTTCGCTCGACGATTTGCCGCCCGGCGCAGCGGTGGGCACCTCGTCGCTGCGCCGCCAGGCGCAGTTGATCGCGCAATACCCCTATCTGAGCGTCGAACCGCTGCGGGGCAACCTCGATACGCGGCTGCGCAAGCTCGACGAGGGGCGGTACGACGCGATCATCTTGGCTTCCGCGGGGTTGAAACGGTTGGGGCTCGGGGCGCGCATTCGCAGCGTGTTGCCGGTGGCTGAGATGCTCCCGGCAGCGGGCCAGGGGGCGTTGGGTATCGAAGTGTTGACCGATCGACCCGATGTCGCCGAATGGCTCGCGCCGCTGCACGACCCCGAAACGGCGGCGTGCGTCCTCGCCGAGCGGGCGTTCGCGCGTCGGCTGGGGGGCAGTTGTGAGGTGCCGATTGCAGCGTACGCAACCCCGTCAGACGGGCAGATTTGGCTGCGCGGTTTGGTTGCCGAACCCGATGGCAGCGAAATTTTTCGCGGCGAAATACGTGGCGCGTTCGCCGAGGCCGAAACGCTCGGACTGCACTTGGCGGAGCAGTTGATCGCCGAAGGGGCAGAAGCGCTCGTTGCGCGGCTCGCGTGCAACGCCCAAGCTGGATTGGGGTCGTGACCACAGCGCAAAACATGGCGATTGTGGCAGAAAAGCCCGCCGTCTGGGTCACGCGGCCGCTTGCGCAAACCGAGCGGCTGAGCGCACTCCTGCGCGCGCACGGCTGGGAACCGATCGTCGCGCCGCTCTTGGCTATCGAACCGACGGTCACCGAGGAAGCGGCTCGCCAGTGGTCCGAGACGCTCGACGGCTATCGTTGGGTCTTTTTCGTCAGCGCCAACGCGGCGCAGATCGCGGTGCCAGCCATCCGTGACCACCGCCCGTGGCCGCCCGGTCCAGCGGTTGCCACCGTCGGTGCGGGCAGTGCTGCTGCATTGCGGGCGCTCGGTTTCCCCGATGTGTGGTACCCTGTGGATGGCGCCGACAGCGAAGCCGTGTTGGCTGCGTCGTGGACGCAACCCGAGCGCGTTGCCGGGCAGTCGCTCCTCATCGTCAAAGGAGAAGGGGGGCGCGGTCTGCTGACCGAAGCGCTCAGAGCCCGGGGCGCGGAGGTGCACGAATGGATCTGTTACCGCCGACGCGTCGCGCGCTGGCTGCCGCACCATTGGGAACCGTACGCACAAGGGCGGATTGCGGCGCTCCTTATCACCAGCAGTGAAGCAGCGCGGGGATTGCCCGAGGCGATGGGCGCGGAACGCTTCGAAAAGGTGCGTGAACGCCTCTTGGCGGTCGCCAACCATCCCCGCGTCGCTGAGGCGCTGCAGACGTTGGGGTGGCGGCACGTCGTCACGGCGCCGCGTCCGGGAGACGACGCGTTGGTGGCGACGCTACAGGAATGTTATTCGCGGGAGAAGGTGCAATGACGCAAAAAGGGAACCCACGCGCGCGTTCCGATAAGCGCGCAAGGACGGACGAGGCGGAAACGCTCAAAGACAAGGACAGCAAGGACAGTAAGGACAGCCAGCAGGAGTCCGTCAGCGAAAACGCCGCGGAGACGAATCGCACGGAGGTTGTCGAAGAACAATCCGCGTCACCCGGGGCGGGTGCGGTAACGGAACCGTCTGCCCCCGCGGACACCGCGCGTGCAGCGGCGTCCGATGGCGCAGTGCAACCGGAGCAGACACCCGTACAACCCGAAACGCGTTCGCCTCAGGCCAACAACGCGTCTCGGGCAGGCGTGTGGCTCGGCGCGGTGGCGCTCCTCGTTGCGTTGAGTGGGTATGGATACACCCAGTATGTCGTCAAACGGGCGCTCGATCAGGCGCTTGCCGAACGTGCCGAATGGGCGGCGCAAATCACCGCGGTCACCGATCAAGTCAAGACCCAGCAGGCCGTTTTGCAAACCATCCAGCAGCAGGTTGCCGGACTCGTCGGTGTCGACGCCCAAATCACCGCACTCAAAGAGCAATTGAGCCAACTGGAGACGGCGTTCATCGAGACGCGCGAGCGGCTGGCACGCAACGAAGCGGCGCTCGATCGCCTGCAAGGTATCGCGAAAAGTGCGGCCGAAATGACCGAGGCGTTGGCGAAACTCGGGGATCGGCGCTGGGTCGTCGAAGCCGGCGAGGCACTGGCTTTCGCGCAACGGCAACTGGCGTGGGATGGCAATCTCGACGCCGCGCAAGCGGCGCTCGCGGCGCTCGCTGCCCGACTCAAAGAGGCCGACCGGCCGCTTTTGCGTGAACTGCGCAAAGCCGTCGAAGCCGACCTCCTGGCCGTTCAATCGGCGCCGCGCGTCGATGTCGACGGCATTTTGGCCAAGCTCGACGCGCTCGACGACGCGATCGCGAATGCTCCGTTCGCCTATCTTGCCGAGGTCGATCCCAAGCACAAAGTGGCGGATACCGCAGACGCCTCCGCGCCGTGGTACCAGCGGGCGTGGGCGGCATTGGTCGCGTTCGGTCGCGCGGTTGGCCAAGAGTGGGCCGACTGGCTGCGGTTGGAACGGCTGGACGCCACCGCGCCGGAACTGCTTTCGCCCGAAGCGGCGACTACGCTGCAGCTCAACATCAGCACCTGGATCGCCGCGGCGCGCGTTGCCGCGCAAAGGGGAGACGAAACGGCGTACCAAACGGCGTTGGCGAAACTGGAAAAGACCCTGGCGCGTTACTTCGACCCGAACGCGCCGGCCACCCAGGCCGCAAACGCGGCGATCGCCGCGCTCAAAGCCGAGCGCGTCCATGCCGAACGGCCCACGTTGGCGCGTTCGCTCAAAGCGCTCTCGGAAATCGAGACGCGCCTGGCATCGCCTGAGATGCAACCCATTGGCAAGGAGTGACTGCAATGCGAACCGTCCTTGCTGTCTTGATCGCCGCGGTTGCAGCGGTGGCGTTTGCACTTTGGTTCCAGACGTTGGATGGCTACGTCGTCGCGGTGTTTCCGCCCTACCGTTTTCAGCTCTCGAGCCAGCTGCTTGTCTTGCTGGCACTGCTGTTCCTCTTCGTGGGGTACGGCGTGCTCAGACTGGTGGCGCGGATCATTGGCACCCCGGCTTCGGTTCGCCACTGGCGGGAGCGCCGTCGCTTGCAGCGTGCGCTCGATGCGCTGGAAATGGCGGTCGTGGGATGGGAACTCGGCAAACCCAAAATGAGCTTCAAAGCCCTCGACCGTGCGTACCGGCTCAAGCATGGCGCCGCGGCGGCAGCGGCGGCAGCGTGCGAAGCGGCGTTGGCCGTACGTGACGAAGCGCGCGCCGAAAATGCGTTGGCGCGGATTCCGGACGTCGGCGACTGGATGGCCGTACGGCAGGTGTTGGAAGCCCGTTTCGGTTTGGTTTTTCGCCGCATCGATCGGTTGGAGGCTGCGCTGACGGCGCTCGAACGGGGCGGTAAAGTTGCGCCCACCGTCCGCGAGCGGTTGCGCTTGGAAGCGGGAACACAGCTCGAGCGCTGGGAGATGGCGCTTGAGGCCGCGCGCAAACTGCGCCGTCATGATGCGTTGCCCGCGCCGGAATTCTTGGCGGTGGCGGTAAAAGCCTATCCGGCGCTGCTTACAGACGCGTTGCGCCGCGAGCGCACTTTTGACGCGTGGTGGGAGTCGCAACCCAAAGACGAACGGCAATTGCCCGCGATCGTTGCTGCGGTGATCCGCACGTTGCGCAGCGAAGGGGAAGTGGCACAGGCGCTGCGGCTTGCCGAAACCTTCCTGCGCCGGCGCTATGCCACCGAAGTCGTTGCCGAGCTCTTGCCGTTGCTTCCTGCGGAACCGGCTTGGCTCGACCGCCTGGAGCGCTGGCTTGGTGACAACGAAAACGATCCCGTCCTGCACGAGGCGCTGCTGCGTTTGACCTTGGGGCTGCAGCTCTGGGGCAAAGCCAAAGGTCACTATGCGCAGCTGTTGCAACTCGATCCGGTGCGCGCGCGGGTTGTCGCCGCGGAAACCCTCTTGCCGACGGAACGCCTGGCGTTGCCGTGGGATCGTGCGTCGAACGCGACCTTCCCCGTTTCGCACAGCACGGAAAACGCAGCGGGGGCGGACGCCCCGGCGTCCGAAGCAGAGCGGACGGCATCCCAACCTCCCGCCGCGGAAGCTGCGGCGGATACCGAAAGCGAACCGAACCCAACCGCGCGCAAGCCGTGATATGATTCACCCTGCGGCGGGTCGCCCCGCATGGCAGCGTGGGAACCGGGTCAGGGCCGGGAGGCAGCAGCCCTAACCACATCCTGCCAGTGCCGGGGGTCCGGCTCGCCGTCTGACTCGATGATCGCTTATGACCCAATTGGCCCTGGCGCGTAAATGGCGCCCTCGTGATTTCTCCGCCCTTGTCGGTCAAGATCACGTCGTCCGTGCGCTCACCCATGCGCTGACCACTGGACGTTTGCACCACGCCTATCTCTTTACCGGTACGCGCGGTGTCGGGAAAACCACGATCAGTCGGATCCTGGCCAAAGCGCTCAACTGTGAACGCGGCGTGGGTGCCGAGCCGTGTAACGCGTGCGCGGCGTGCCAAGCGATCGACGCCGACCGCTTTCCCGATTACGTCGAAATGGACGCCGCCTCCAACCGCGGCGTCGACGAAATGGCAGCACTTCTTGAGCAAGCCACCTACGCACCCGTTGCCGGGCGGTACAAAGTCTATATGATCGACGAAGTGCACATGCTCACGGGGCATGCGTTCAACGCGATGCTGAAAACGCTCGAAGAGCCGCCCGAGCATGTGAAGTTCGTGTTGGCGACCACCGACCCGCAGAAAATCCCAGTCACGGTGCTCTCGCGCTGTCTGCAGTTCAACTTGCGTGCCCTTTCTGCGGCCCAGATCGCAAGCCGAGCGGCCACCATCCTCACCGAGGAGGCGATTCCGTTCGAACCGGCGGCGCTGCAACGGATCGGCCAAGCGGCGCGCGGTTCGATGCGCGACGCGCTGTCGCTGCTCGACCAGGCGATCGCCTATGGCGCCGGTACCGTGAGCGAAGCCGCGGTGAGCGAAATGCTCGGCTTGGTGAGTGAAACGGTGTTGATCGAACTCCTTGCGGCGTTGTCCGCGCACGCGAACGACCGCTATCTCACGCTCGTAGCGCAGCTTGCGGAAACAAGCGTCGCGGTGGATGCGGTGCTGGCGTCGCTGGCGCAACTCATCCACCGCGTCGCCCGTCGGCAATTCGGCGGCGCGCCCCTCGAAGACGCGCGTCTGGAAGCGCTCGCGCACGAATGGGATCCGGAGTTCGTGCAGTTGGCGTACCAGATCGTCGTGCATGGGCGTCGTGACGTGCCGCTTGCGCCAGACGAACGAACGGGGCTCGAGATGGTGCTGCTGCGTCTCTTCGCGTTCGCACCGCAACAGCAACCCAATGCGCCGCCCGTGCCCGCAGGTCCGGCCCCAGAGCCGGTCCTTGCGCAACCACAGCCAGCGACGCCAACAACCGTCGAAGCGCCTGCGCTGGCCCTTCAAAACGAGGAGCGCAGCGAACCCCCAAAGCCGTTTCGCCCGGCGCCGCAACCGCAGAAGACGGCGCCGCGGCAACGTGACGATGCCAAACCGACAGCGACAAGCAGCGCGGCAAACCGCGCGTGGCTCGACCTGTTTCCGCGCCTCGAACTGGACGGGTTGGCTCAAACGTTGGCGTCGCATTGTGCCGTGGTCGCCGACGACGGCACAACCTGGACGATGGCGGTCGACGCACTCGCACACCACTGGTTGAAGGCGAAGCCGGAATTGACCCAGCGCGTCGCATCTGCGGTTGCTGCCGCAGCGCCCAGCAAATGGCAGCGTCGTTTGCGGTTCGAGGCCGCTACTGACGTCGCCGGCACTCCGGCGAAAGAAGAAGCGGCGCACTGGGCGGAACGCAAACGGCGGATACTCGACAAAGCATCCCAGCACCCCGGCGTTCAGGTGCTCTGCGAACGGCTGGGGTTGAGAATCGACCCCGACGCGGTGCACTGGCCAGAACGCTCCGCTGAGGGATAATCGCAGTTGTTGTGAAGAGAGGAAAAGACGATGTTCAACAAAGCGGCCATTTCGGGTCTGATGCGCCAAGCGCAGAAGATGCAGGAAAAAATCCAAAAGATCCAAGAGGAGCTCGCGCAGACCGAGGTCGAAGGGCAGTCGGGCGCTGGGTTGGTCAAGGTGGTGATGACCTGTAAGCACGACGTGCGACGCGTCACCATCGACCCTTCGGTGCTCGATGATCGCGAGATGCTCGAAGACCTCATTGCGGCAGCGTTCAACGACGCGGTCCGCCGTGCCGAAGCCACGGTGCAGGAGAAAATGGGGGAAGCCACCGCTGGGCTGCCCCTGCCGCCGGGCATGAATCTACCGTTTTGACACCGTAACGCCGTCGAGGTCAGTTGCGGATGAGCCAAGCACTCAATGAATTGATCGACGCGCTGAAGCACCTGCCCGGTTTAGGGCCGCGCAGCGCACAGCGGCTCGCGCACTATCTCCTCAACCACGACCGTGCTGCCGCAAAACGCCTCGCGCGCGCGTTGGCGCGCGCGGCAGAGGTATTGGTGCACTGCGCCGAATGCAACACCTTTTCCGAAACACCGGTCTGCGCGCGTTGCGCAGACCCCGCGCGCGACCGCAGCGTCGTCTGCGTGGTCGAAACCCCGGCGGACCTCGAGGCGCTCGATGCGGCGCACGTGTTTCAGGGGTGCTATTACGTGTTGATGGGGCGGTTGTCGCCGCTCGATGGCATCGGGCCGAAGGCGTTGGGTGTCGAGAAACTTCTGGCGCGCATTGCGCGACCGGAAGTCCAAGAGGTGGTGCTCGCGACCAATTTCACTGCCGAAGGAGAAGCAACCGCACAATGGTTGGCCGAGCGAATCGCCGCGGCCGTGCCCACGTGCAAAATCACCCGTTTGGCGCGCGGGGTGCCCGTCGGCGGCGAGCTGGAATACGCCGATCCGGCAACGATCGCCTACGCTTGGCACGATCGGCGCGCGCTCATCGATCAACAGAGTTGATCTATATCATCATTTCGTTTGGCGCTGGTTGGTTTCCGTTTCGAGCAGCGCTATAATCGTTTAGATTTGGGCATCCGAGGAGAAAACGATGACACATACTGCCGAGCCGATGGACGACAATCGCCGGCAACTGCTGGTCGCAACGTCGGTTGTCGGAGGCGCAGGCGCGGTCGCGCTCGCAGCGCCGTTCGTCGCCAGTTTTGCCCCTTCCGAGCGCGCGAAAGCGGCGGGAGCGCCGGTTGAGGTCGACATTTCCAAAGTGCCGCCGGGCGAGATGATCGTCGTCGAGTGGCGCGGGAAACCCATCTGGGTGTTGCACCGCACCCCTGAAATGCTCGAGTCGCTCAAAGCGGTGCGCGAAAAGCTCGCGGATCCGGACTCCGAAAAATCGATCCAGCCACCTTATGCGAAGAACGAGCACCGCTCGATCAAACCGGAATTCCTGATCGTCGAAGGAGTGTGCACCCACCTCGGATGTTCCCCGTCGCCAAAATTCCAAGTGGGTGAGGCGAGCGGCTTGGGTGCCGATTGGGTGGGCGGCTATTTGTGTCCCTGCCACGGCTCGATGTTCGACCTTGCCGGACGTGTCTTCAAGAGCATGCCGGCGCCCACCAACTTGCCCGTGCCGCCCCACAAGTACCTCACGGAAACGAAGGTGCTGATCGGCGAAGACAAAGCGTGAGGCAGGAGTGAACCATGACGAGTAAATCCGGCTTGCTGCAGTGGATCGACGAGCGTTTCCCGCTCTCGTCCACGATTGAGGGGCACCTCACTGGTTATTACGCCCCGAAAAACCTCAACTTCTGGTATTTCTTCGGTTCGTTGGCGCTGCTGGTGTTCGTGATCCAGATCGTCACCGGCATCTTCTTGGTGATGAACTACAAGCCCGACGGCACCTTGAACGCTGCTGGGGTTCCGGTGGCGTTTGCCAGCGTCGAATACATCATGCGGGAAGTGCCCGGTGGTTGGTTCATCCGCTACATGCACTCCACCGGCGCGTCGGCGTTTTTCATCGTCGTCTATCTCCACATGTTCCGCGGGCTGCTCTACGGCTCGTACCGCAAACCGCGTGAGCTCCTCTGGATCATCGGCGTACTCATCTTCTTGGCGCTGATGGCCGAAGCGTTCATGGGCTACCTGTTGCCGTGGGGTCAGATGTCCTTCTGGGGCGCGCAGGTGATCATCAACCTGGTCTCCGCGATTCCTGTGATCGGTCCAGACCTGGCGGTCTTCGTTCGCGGTGACTACGTGATTTCGGACGCCACGCTCAACCGCTTCTTCTCGCTCCATGTAATCGCGGTGCCCTTGGTGCTGCTGCTTCTGGTTGCGGCGCACATCGTCGCGCTTCATGAAGTGGGTTCGAACAACCCGGACGGCATCGAGATCAAGAAGAAGAAGGACGCTACGGGCAAGCCGCTCGACGGGATCCCGTTCCACCCCTACTATACGGTCAAAGACATGGTCGGGGTGGCGGGCTTCTTCATCGTCTTCTTCGCAGTGGTCTTCTTCGCGCCGGAAGGGGGCGGTTACTTCCTCGAAGCGAACAACTTCATTCCGGCCGATCCCTTGAAGACGCCGCCGCATATCGCGCCGGTGTGGTATTTCACGCCGTTCTATTCGATCCTGCGCGCCGTCACCTACCCGCTCTTTGGGTTGGACGCGAAGTTTTGGGGCGTGGTCGCAATGTTCGCCGCGGTGCTGATCATCGCGTTCTTGCCGTGGCTCGACCGGTCACCGGTGAAGTCGATCCGCTACAAAGGCCCGATCTTCAAGATCGCGCTCACCCTCTTCGTGATCGCGTTCCTCATCCTCGGCTATCTGGGCGTGTTGCCGCCGAACCCGACGCGGACCCTGGTCGCGCAGATCTGCGCGGTGATCTACTTCGCGTTCTTCCTGTTGATGCCGTGGTATAGCAAGATCGACCCGTGCAAACCCGAACCGGAAAGGGTGACCTGGAAATGAAGACGAACTGGATTTCATGGCTCAAAAAAACGGCGGCAGTGCTCGCTGCCGCGCCAACGTTGCTCTTTGCCGCCGAGGCAAACGTCCACATCGACAAGGCGCCGGTTTCCACCAATCCGGTCGACTTGCAACATGGGGCGAAGCTCTTCGTCAATTACTGTCTCAACTGCCATGCGGCGAGCATGATGCGGTACAACCGCCTTACCGAAATCGGGCTCACCGAACAGCAGATCAAGGACTATCTGCTCTTTACCGGTGAGAAGGTCGGGGACCTGATGACGATCGCGATGCGTCCTAAAGACGCGAAGAAGTGGTTTGGCGCGACGCCGCCGGACCTTACCCTCATCGCGCGTCAGAAGGAGACGCTTTCCTATTCGGGTGCCGACTGGCTCTACACCTACCTGCGCACGTTCTACCGCGACGACAGCCGTCCTATCGGATGGAACAACGTCGTCTTCCCCAACGTCGGGATGCCACACGTGCTCTGGGAGTTGCAAGGTATCCAGGTTGCGGAGAGGAGCAAGGACGAACACGGTAACGAGCACATCAAACTGTCGCTCGCCAAACCCGGATTGCTTTCGCCCGCGGAATACGACAAGGCCGTTGCCGATCTCGTCTCGTTCTTGCAGTGGATGGGCGAACCGGTTGCCGAGAAACGCAAAACGATCGGCATCTGGGTGATGCTCTACCTGGTGGTCTTCTTCGTCCTCACCTATCTCCTGAAGAAGGCGTACTGGAAAGACGTCCACTGATTTCCATGCCGGGGAACGTTCCCTGCGGAACTTCCTCGCCAAGTGTTGGTCGCACCGCCGAACCGTTTCGGCGGTGCGTTTTCTATTGGAGGAAAGCTGACGATGATGAACCTCTATTCGAGCGCAACCGATCCCTTCAGCCATCGTTGCCGCATCGTGCTCTTCGAAAAAGGCATGGACTTCGAGGTAACCGATGTCGATCTGCTCGACAAACGCGAAGAGGTGCAGCGCATCAACCCCTACGGTCGCGTCCCAGTCCTGGTCGACCGTGAATTGATCCTGTTCGAGCCCAATATCATCAACGAATACATCGACGAGCGTTTTCCGCACCCGCAATTGATGCCCGCAGACCCCGTTGGTCGCGCGCGCGCGCGGCAATTGTTGGCGACGCTGGAACACGAAATGTTCCGCCATATGCGGGTGCTGGAGGAGAGCGAAGACGAAAGCGAAAAAGAGCGGGTGCGCAAATACCTGGCGGAGCAGCTCGAACAGCTCGCGCCGCTCCTCGAGCGGCAAAAGTTCCTTTTCGGTGAAGAGTATTCGATGATCGACGTCGCGATGGCGCCACTCTTGTGGCGACTCGAACATTACCAGATCAGCCTGCCCAAAGGGGCTGCAGTGATCCACAAGTACGCGGAGCGGATTTTCAGCCGCCAGGGATTCATCGACGCGCTCTCGCCAGCCGAAAAATTGATGCGGAGTTGAGCCGATGCTGCCGCCCTCCAGTAAGCCCTATCTGGCCAAAGGGATGTGGTCGTGGTGTGTCGACCACGGTCTCACCCCGTACCTCAGTGCCAAAGTGGCCGGTGCAACCGTTCCCAAAGGGTACGACCGAGACGGTGAAATCGTCCTGAACCTCAGCCCGGAGGCGATCAACGGCCTCACGTTCGAACCCGAAGGGATCGGTTTTCAGGCCCGTTTTTCGGGTCAGGTCTTCGACGTCTGGATTCCGGCGGAAAACATCGTCGCGCTCTTTGCCAAAGAGACGGGGCACGGGATCGCGCTGCCCAACGAAATGTTTACCGCCGACGAGCCGGGTGGCGAGAAACACACGCCGCCCGAATCGCCCGGAAAAGGGGGCAGCCCCGGTTTCAAACGGGTCAAATGACCATCAACTGAGAGTGACACGCCTGAACATGCCGAGGTCAGGTGAGGAAAGGAAAGGCGACGCTGGGTGGGTCGCCCGCAATCAACCCGGCAATCGCTTCGGCGGAACCGCAGGCGAGCGTCCACCCAAGCGACCCGTGGCCGCTGTTGATCCAGACGTTGCGGTAACGCGTCTTACCGATCAGCGGCACACCGCTGGGCGTCATCGGCCGTAACCCAGCCCATTCTTCGGCTTGCGACCAATCGACGGCATCGCCGCCCCACTGTCGTCCCCAACGGTAGAGGGAAACAAGCCGTGCCGGATCGGGACGGTCGTCCATTCCCGCCAATTCGGCAGTCCCCGCGATGCGCCAACGATTCCCCAGGCGCGACGCGACGATGCGATGGGACTCATCGGTAAGTGAAACCGTTGGGATGCGCTCCGGGTCGCGGATCGGAAGGGTCAGCGAATACCCTTTCACGGGGTGGATCGGAACGTCGCCAAGCAGTGGACGGGCCAGGGCGCGACTTCCGACCCCTGCACACAAAACGTAGCCGTCCGCTTCAAGGGTCGTTTCCGTTGCCGCGTGGGGCTCCCGCGCATGGATGCGCAAGCGCGCTTGACCGTCGGCACGAAACTGCCAGCCGATCGCGGCGGTGTGGGTGCGGATCGTGACGCCCGCCGCCGCGCACCGTTCCGCGAGAGCGAGGGTAAAGGCGTGCGCGTCACCGCTCTCGTCGTCTGGGGCGTGGAGCGCTCCGTACAGTCGATCCCGATGGGGCGCGAGTGCCGGTTCGATTGCGATCGCTTCGTCTGGCGTGCAGGGCACCGCGCGAATACCAAGTTCGGCCAACTCGGCGGCGTGCGCTTGGCCGTGCTGCCACGCTTTTTCGTCGAAAAAGAGGTGGAGGATTCCGCGGGTCACCGCGTCGTACTGCAACGCCAACTCGGAGCGCCAGCGGCGCAGTACCGACAGACTGAATGTGCCCAGCGCGGCGATCGCACGCGTATTGCGCCGGTGCCGCTCGGGGAGACACTCGCGCAAAAAGAGCGCGAGCCACCGTGCCTCGACACAATCCCATTTGGGTTTCCAGTGAAACGGAGCGTCCGGGTTGAAGAGGGATTCCATTGCGATGCGCGGTGCTTGCGGGCTCGACCACGGGTGGGGGTGGCTCACCGAGATCTGCGCCCCGTTCGCGTAACAGGCGCCGCGCGCCAGCGTCTCGTTGGCTTCGATCACGGTGACGTCCCAGCCGCGCAGGCGACACGCCCATGCGGTCGTGATCCCGATCACGCCGCCGCCGATGATGACGAGGTGCATGGTTTGGCGTCCTCTGACGGATAATAACGTTTTACCCACGAAGGGGGCAAAATGTTAGAGCGCATCAGTCTATCGCAGTTCCTGATCGAAGCGCAACGGGAAGGCAAGCTCGACGCGAACTTGCGCCTGTTGATCGAAGTGGTCGCACGCGCCGCGAAAGCGCTCGCCGTAACGATCGGCAAAGGGAGCTTTGCGGGAATCCACGGCGAAGCAGGAAGTCACAACGTCCAAGGCGAAGCGCAGAAAAAGCTCGATGTGATCGCGAACGAGCTGCTGCTTCAGGCCAATGCCTGGGGCGGTCACCTTGCGGCGATGGCCTCTGAGGAAGAGGAGACCATCTGCCTGATACCGGAGCGTTACCCGCGCGGTGGCTATCTCCTGCTCTTCGACCCTCTGGATGGGTCGTCCAATATCGACGTCAATATCTCGGTGGGAACCATCTTCAGCGTGTTGCGCAATCCACGGCCAGAAGGGTGCCCCACCGAAGCCGATTTCCTTCAGCCTGGCAAGCAACAGGTAGCGGCCGGGTACGCGATCTACGGGCCGACGGCGCAACTGGTGCTCTCTTTTGGGCACGGGGTGCACGAATTCACCCTGGATCGCGAGTTTGGCGCGTGGTTTTTGAGCAAACCAACGATCACGATCCCCGAAGAGACGGCCGAATTCGCGATCAACGCCAGCAACCGCCGTCACTGGTTTCCGCCGGTAACCCGCTATATCGACGAACTCCTCGCGGGTAAAGAGGGGCCGCGGGGGCGCGACTTCAACATGCGCTGGGTGGGTTCGATGGTGGCCGACATGCACCGCATCCTCACGCGCGGTGGCATCTTCCTCTACCCGGTGGATCGCAAGACCCAGGCGAAGGGGGGAAAATTGCGGCTGCTCTATGAGGCCAACCCCATGGCGTTTCTGGTCGAGCAGGCAGGGGGTATGGGTACCGACGGCGAACGGCGGTTGCTCGAGATCGTGCCCGAACGACTCCATCAACGGGTCGGTGTCGTGCTCGGTTCCAAAGCCGAGGTCGAACGCGTCGCGCAATACCATCGCGAAATGCGTTCCTGAAAGCCGCCGCATGCGGCTGACGAGCCCGCTAGAGCCAGGCGTTGCGCCAGCCGATCCCGATCGATACGCAAAGGGGGCGATTGCCCCCTTGATTTTTTTGTGCGCCTACCCTATCATTAGCACTCGTTAGGTGCGAGTGCTAACAACACTCCACCCGCTGGGAAAACTGTGTCACAAGGAAAAAGGAGAGGTCTGTCATGAAACTGCGTCCGTTGCATGACCGTGTCGTCGTCAAACGTATCGAAGCTGAACGCAAAACCGCCAGTGGGATCGTGATCCCCGATACCGCTGGGGAGAAACCGGATCAGGGCGAAGTGCTCGCCGTGGGGGACGGCAAGATTCTCGACGATGGCAGCAAACGCCCGATGGCGGTGAAAGTGGGCGACAAAGTGCTCTTCGGCAAATACGCGGGCCAGACCGTGAAGGTCGAGGGCGAAGAGCTCCTGGTGTTGCGTGAAGACGACATCATGGCAGTGATCGAAGCGTAATCCGTTGGGCAACGCATCAAAACGCGAAACCAACCCAATCACGAAGGAGCAGAAACAATGGCAGCCAAAGAAGTCAAATTCCACGACAGTGCGCGTGAACGCCTGGTTGCAGGGGTCAACCTCCTTGCCAATGCGGTGAAAACCACGTTGGGGCCGAAAGGGCGTAACGTCGTGATCGAGCGCAGCTTCGGCGCGCCGATCGTCACCAAGGACGGCGTCACCGTTGCCAAAGAGATCGAACTCAAAGACAAGTTCGAAAACATGGGCGCGCAGATGGTCAAAGAGGTGGCCTCGAAGACCGCTGACGTCGCCGGTGACGGGACGACCACCGCTACCGTGCTTGCACAAGCGATCGTGCGCGAAGGGATGAAGTACGTCGCCGCCGGGATGAACCCGATGGACCTCAAGCGCGGGATCGACAAGGCGGTGACCGCGATCGTCGAAGAGCTGAAAGCGATCTCCAAACCCTGCTCGACCACCAAAGAGATCGCGCAAGTGGGTACGATCTCGGCGAACGCCGACAGCTCGATCGGCGAGATCATCGCACAAGCGATGGACAAAGTGGGCAAAGAGGGGGTGATCACCGTCGAAGACGGCAAGAGCCTCGAAAACGAGCTCGAAGTGGTCGAAGGGATGCAGTTCGACCGCGGCTACCTCTCGCCCTACTTCATCAACAACCCCGACAAGCAAGTCGCGGTGCTCGACAACCCCTACATACTCTTGCACGACAAGAAGATCAGCAACATCCGCGACCTCTTGCCGGTGCTCGAACAAGTGGCGAAAGCGGGCCGGCCGCTCCTGATCATCGCGGAAGACGTCGAAGGCGAAGCCCTTGCCACGCTCGTGGTGAACAACCTGCGCGGCATCCTCAAGACCTGCGCGGTCAAAGCGCCGGGCTTCGGTGATCGTCGCAAAGCGATGCTGCAAGACATCGCGATCCTCACCGGCGGTACCGTGATCTCCGAAGAGGTCGGTCTTTCGCTCGAAAAGGCGACCCTCGAAGATCTGGGTCAAGCCAAGCGTGTCGAAGTGGCGAAAGAGCACACCACGATCATCGACGGTGCGGGCGACCCGGCGAAGATCCAAGCGCGCGTCAAAGAGATCCGCGTGCAGATCGAAGAAGCCACGAGCGACTACGACCGCGAAAAACTGCAAGAGCGTGTCGCGAAGCTCGCGGGTGGCGTTGCGGTGATCAAAGTCGGTGCCGCGACCGAAGTCGAAATGAAAGAGAAAAAAGCGCGCGTCGAAGACGCGCTGCATGCAACCCGCGCCGCGGTCGAAGAAGGGATCGTGCCGGGTGGTGGCGTGGCGCTTCTGCGTGCCCGTGAAGCGGCGGTCGCGAAAGGGCTCAAGGGCGACAACCCCGACCAGGAAGCCGGGATCAAGATCGTGCTTCGCGCGGTCGAGCAGCCGCTGCGCGAGATCGTCGCGAACGCGGGTGAAGAGCCGAGCGTGATCGTCGCGAAGGTGCTCGAAGGCAAGGGCAACTATGGCTACAACGCCGCAACCGGCGAATTCGGTGACATGATCGAAATGGGTGTGCTCGACCCGACCAAAGTCACCCGCTCGGCGCTGCAAAACGCCGCGTCGGTCGCTGGCCTCATGCTCACCACCGAGTGCATGATCGCCGAAGCGCCGAAGGATGAAAAAGCCGCTGCGCCGGCTGCGGGTGCCGGCATGGGTGACATGGACTTCTGATCGGTCTGAGGTCCTGTACCGAACCTCATCACGATCCCACTCCCATTGGGGGTGGGATTTTTTTTGTTTTCGCGAGCGTGTCTTCAAATAGCTCAAGTAATTGGCATTTCTGCCGTTAACCCAATAGAATGAAAAGCGCCCAGGGCGCAGGAGCAGACGATGGATACCATGGACGTGACCCAGATCGCGAGCGTGATGCAGCAAAATCAAGTGACCACTGCGATTCAAACCGCCGTCTTGAAGAAAATCAACGACGTGCAAGAGCAGACGGCGCTATCGCTTTTGGCCGCGTTGCCGCAACCGAGCAACCCGCCCCATTTGGGCAACACCGTCGACGTGAAAGCGTAATCGGTGCGTTTCGGCGCGGTAACGGTCTGCGTTCGTGCGCTCCCGCCTGCAAACCGAAGCGGGCAGCGGTAAGCGGTGCAATCGGTAGTACAACCGGCAGTGGTAGGTTCAAGCGCGGTTTCCCTCCTGCCGGTCACGCAGCAAACGCGCAGCGGTTTCGGCAAAGGTGTCGTGTTCGATCGCCGTGCGCAATTCCGCCATGAGGTTGTGGTAGTAGCGTAGGTTGTGCACGGTGTTGAGGATGCTCCCCAGGATTTCGCCGGCGCGGAAGAGGTGGTGCAGGTAGGCGCGGCTGAAATGGCGGCAGGTATAGCAGTCACAGGTCGAGTCGAGGGGTTCGGTGTCGTGGCGGTAGCGCGCCTGTTTGATCTTGATGTCCCCGTATCGGGTAAAGAGGTGGCCGTTGCGCGCGTTGCGGGTGGGCATCACGCAGTCGAAGAGGTCGATCCCATGCTGTACGCCCACGATGAGGTCTTCGGGCGTGCCCACGCCCATCAGATAGCGCGCCTGGTTTTCCGGTAGCTGCGGTGCCGTATGGGCCAGGATGCGGACCATCTCCGCTTTGGGTTCGCCCACCGAAAGACCGCCAATGGCGTAGCCGTGAAAGCCGATTTCCAGCAATCCGGCCAGTGACGCGTCGCGTAACGGCTCGTACATGCCCCCTTGCACGATCCCGAAAAGCGCATTGGGGTTTTCCTGCTGGTCGAACGCGGTTCGGCAACGCCGGGCCCACCGCAACGAAAGGCGCATCGATGCCGCCGCTTCGTCGAAGGTCGCGGGGTAGGGCGTGCATTCGTCGAAGACCATCGCGATGTCCGAATCAAGCACCGTCTGAATTTCGATCGCGCCTTCGGGGGTGAGGAACCGCTTGCTGCCGTCGATCGGGGAGGCGAAACGAACCCCTTCTTCGCTGATTTTACGCAGCGCGCCCAAAGAAAAAACCTGAAAGCCGCCCGAATCGGTGAGGATGGGGCGGTTCCAACCGATGAAACGGTGGAGTCCCTGAAAGCGCTGGATCACTTCCAGACCCGGGCGCAACCAGAGGTGGAAAGTATTGCCCAGGATGATCTGCGCACCGATCGCTTCGAGCATCGCTGGGGTCATCGCTTTGACGGTGCCGTAGGTGCCCACCGGCATGAACGCGGGGGTTTCGACGGTTCCGCGGCGTAAGCGTAACCGTCCGCGCCGCGCCGCCCCCGAGCGGGCAAGCAGCGTGAAAGCGGCGCGCGGTGGCGGAGTTGGCGCGTCCGTTGCGTCTGGCGCATCCGGTAGGTCTTGGGGTTGCGCAGCGTTTGGGAGGGTGGGTACGCGTTGCAAGGGCACCGGTTCGCATGGTGTGCCAACGTCAGGGTAAGGGGGTCGATCGTTCATCGGTGCGCTTTCCAGTGTGTCTCGTGGCAGGGAACGCCAGCGATCGGACCGTGCTTCTGCTGTTTGCTTCTGGGGTCAATGGGTTTCATGCGGCGCCCAATCCGTGTCGTAGCGTTGCGGCAGGAACATCGCGTCGCCGTAGCTGAAGAAGCGGTAGTCGCCTGCGAGTGCGTGCCGGTACGCGGCCATCGTTCGCTGGTAGCCGGCAAACGCTGCGACCAGCATGATGAGGGTCGAACGCGGGAGGTGAAAGTTGGTGATGAGGGCGTCGACCACCTGAAAGCGGAAGCCCGGTCGGATGAAGAGGTCGGTTTCGCCCTGTCCAGCGCGCAGCCTGCCCCAGTGGTGTGCGGCCCCTTCAAGCGTGCGCATCGCGGTGGTGCCTACCGCGATCACCCGTTTGCCGGCAGCTTTCGTGCGCGCGATCGCTTCGACCGTGGCTTCGGGTATGACGAAGCGTTCGGCATGCATGCGGTGTTCGCTCACCCGCTCGGTGCGAACCGGTTGAAAAGTGCCTGCACCGACGTGCAAGGTGACCCACGCCAGCCCCACCCCCTGGTTTTGCAATTGCGCAAGAAGTGGCTCGGTGAAATGGAGCCCCGCGGTGGGCGCAGCGACCGACCCCGGATGGCGCGCAAAGACGGTTTGGTAGCGGGTTTCGTCGGTCTCTTCCGGCTGACGCTCGAGATAGGGGGGGATCGGCAGTTGCCCGAAGCGTTCGATCCAGTCGAACAAGGTGCCGTCGTCGCGCAGTCGCACGTGAAAGAGGTCGCCATGGCGATCGACCACTTCGACGGTAAAAGCCTTCGCCAGGTGTAACGTCGTTCCGGGTTTCGGCGACTTGCTGGCGCGCACCAGCGCGAGCGCCTCTTTTTCCCCGATCAGCCGCTCGAAGAGCACTTCGACTTCGCCCCCCGTCGCTTTGTGGCCAAAGAGGCGGGCATGGATCACGCGGCTGTCGTTGAGCACCAGGAGGTCGCCGGGTACGAGCAGCGCAGGAAGATCGCGGAACGTTCGGTCGTCGAAACGTTCTTCGCCGACGACGAGCAGACGGCTCGCGTCACGTTCGGGTTGTGGGTACCGGGCAATCCGCTCGGGCGGAAGCGGAAAATCGTAGGCATCGAGCCGATCGAGCTCTTGGCAAAGTCTCATTTCTTTCCTATAATAGTTGCTCTCAAGCCGAGATGGCGGAATTGGTAGACGCAGCGGACTCAAAATCCGCCGGTGGTGACACCGTGAGGGTTCGACTCCCTCTCTCGGCACCAACAGAAGCGCTATTTTAGCAGCGCAAACCGCTTGAGAGAGCCGCGCGCTCGTTTCCCTTCACGGTATCTTCCTCATTTCTGCGCCGTTTCCGTGCGATAGCTCTGGGTAACGCATGTGTTGCGGGTAGCGTCTGCCGCGCATGGGTCGCGTTCCGGTTGGAAAGTGGTGTGGTGGATTCCTGCCGAACGGGCTTTCGCTTCGAGTTGCGCCAGCGTTTCCGGCCACGCGGTGAGTGTCTCGACCGTGACGTGCGCGGTCAGCGCAAACCGTTCCCCCGAAAGGGACCAGACGTGCAGGTCGTGGATTTCGCGCACGTTGGGGGTTTCGGCAAGCGACTGCCCCAAGGTGGTGAGCGCCACCGTCGGCGGTACGCCGTCGAGTAGCCGGGTCAGCGCCTCTTTGAGCAGGCGCAAGCTGGCGTGCGCAACCAGCGCCGCAATGAGGAGCGACAGCAGCGGGTCGATCGGGGTCCAGCCGGTGGCCCAAACGACGATTCCTGAGAGAATCGCAGCAACCGAGCCGAGCAGATCGCCGATCACGTGCAACAGCGCTCCTTTGAGGTTGAGGTTTGCTTCGCCGAGTGCGGCGGAGTGCTCGGGTTCGTGGTCGGTTTTGCGTGCCGGTTCAGGTTTGTGCTGGTGTCCCGGTGCGTGACTGAGGTCGTGACCGTGATCATGATCATGATCGTGATCATGGGAATGGGCGTGGCTATGTGCGTGCCCGCCCAGTAGCCAGACGACCAGACCATTGACGGCGAGCCCAATCACCGCAACACCCACTACCAACGGTCCGTCGATCGGCGTTGGGTTGCGCCAGCGCTGCCACGCTTCCCAGACGATTCCGGCAACGATCACCAGCATCGAGGCGGCATTGACGAGCGCGGTGAGGAGTTCGGCACGGCCCCATCCGTACGAAAAGCGCGGGCTGGCGGGACGGTTGGCAAGCCACGCGGCAAAGAGCGCGAGCGCAAGTGCCGCCCCGTCGGTCACCATGTGGCTCGCGTCGGCAAGGAGCGCGAGCGATCCGGCGAACCAGCCGCCGAGCGCTTCGATGAGGGCGAAACCGAAGGTGACGGTGACCGCAAGGGTGAGCCGTTGTTGTGTCGTCCGATTCATCAGGGGGTTTCCTTTGTCGGCTGGGCGGATGACGGCACGGATGCGGCGCGAAACGTCTGGCTCAATTGTACGACGGCCGGATGGTGGCGTTTGCGGCGGTGGCTGATCAGCCAGTAGCGCTCGTGCAGTTCGGCGATGTTGCCGAGCGGCACCAGCCGCCCATCTTGACAGAGTGCGTCGCTCAGGAGTTCCGGCGCGGTGAAGATGCCATCGCCCAACCGGGCCATTTCGACGAGAAGTGCCGTATCGGCGAATTCGCCCGCGATCGTCGGGGTGACGCCATGTGCCTGGAGTTGCGCAAGTAGGGTGACGCGCGCATGCGTCGGCGCGGCGGGCAGCAGCAGCGGGATGTGCGTGAGGTCCGACCACGTAATCGGGCCAGGGCCCCAACGCGGGGCGCCGTACCACGCGACCGGGGTATCGAGCAGACACTGACTGAAGAGCGGCAATGCCGGATCGGCCGCGGGCGGGATGTCGCTCAAGATCAGGTCGAGCGCTCCTGTTGCCAACGCCCCCAGGAGTTGAGCAAAGCGTTCTTCGCTCACGTGTAGGGTGACCGGCTGTTCGAGTGCGCGAAGTGGCGCCAACAGGTGGGCGGCGATGGCCTTGGGCACACTGTCGAGTAGGCCCACTTTGAGCCGCAGGGTAGGACGGTCGCTGGCAAGCGCCTGTTCGAGTGCCTCGGTGAGGCGCAAGATTTCGTCGGCGTATTGCAGCGTGAGCTCTCCTGCGGGGGTGAGGACGAGGCGGCGTCCTTGGCGCTCGAAGAGCGGTCGTCCTAAATGGTTTTCCAGCGCAGCGATCTGCGCGCTGATGGTCTGTGGCGCCAGGCCACTTGCTTCGGCCGCGCGTTGGATGCCACCGCGGTGCGCGGTGAGCCAGAAGTGGTGGAGTTGTTTGAGACTGATCATCCGATTTTTTCGAACAAAAGGTCTAATAAAATCTGATTGTATCGGGTTTTGAGTGATGCTATAAAAGTAATGTGCCACAGAGCCGTGGCAGGACGGAAGGAGATACGCGTAATGGAACAACCCAAAGAGAAAAAAGGGTGGTTTGGTCTGCGGCGGACGAAAAGTGCGCTGAAACGGCTTCCGATAGAAGTCGTGTGCTCTGAGAGCAACGCGCCATTGCAGCCGGAGGTCGAGGGGCGTTTTCGCCGCTTGATCGCGCAGGTGAAAGGGCGCGTGGCGTGGGCGCGGATCAAGCTCCTCGATGTGCGCGACGAAACCGGAGTGTTGATGAAACGGTGCGTCGTGCAGATGCGGTTGCGCCATTCGCCGCAGGTGGTGTTCGCGGTCACTGCCCATTCGGCACGTGAGGCGCTTGCCGAAGCCGCTGCGCGACTCGAGCGGGTGCTGGCGCGCCGATTGCAACAGAGTGTCCCGGTGGGTGTCTGAACCATAGTGGGTTTTGGGTTTGACCAATGAAAGGAGGTATGATGAACGTTCCTTCTGAGCAAAACCGTTCGGCAACGGGCCGGACGCTGACGTGGGAAGAGTTGGAAGCGCTGCGTCAAGCACGCGACGGGGCGACGCCGAGCGAACCGACGTTTTCGTCGGAGGCGCCGACAGTCGATACCGTGCGGGCACAGAAGGTATTGCGCAACACCTTCATGTTGCTGGCGCTGACGCTGGGCTTTTCTGCGCTGACCGCCGGCGCGGCGATGGTGCTGGGGTTGCCCCATCCCGGGATCCTCGTGACGCTGATCGGTTATTTCGGGTTGCTCTTCCTGGTCCATAAACTGGCAAACCGCCCGGCCGGGATTGCTGCGGTCTTTGCGCTCACGGGCTTCATGGGGTACACCCTGGGTCCGATCCTTTCGGCCTACTTGAAATTGCCCAATGGTCCGGAGATCATCTTCCAGGCGTTTGCGGGAACGGCGGTGATCTTCCTGGCGCTAGCGGCCTACGCGTCGACGACGAAGCGTGACCTTTCGTTCCTGGGCGGCTTTCTCTTCGTCGGGATCCTGGTCGCGTTCCTGGCCGGTTTGGCGGCGATCTTCTTCGAAATCCCGGCGCTGTCGCTCACCGTTTCGGCCGCGTTCGTCCTGTTGATGGCGGGATTCATCCTCTTCGAGGTGAATCAGATCGTCCGCGGAGGAGAGACGAACTATATCTTGGCCACGGTCGCCCTCTTCGTCAGCATCTATAATCTCTTTACGAGCCTGCTGCACTTGTTGGGGGTGCTGAATAGCGACGAGTAAAGGAGCGTATCCTGATTGCCAAAGCGCGAAAGGCCACCGGTTGGCGGTGGCCTTTTTCATCGATTCATTCAGAAAAACCTGCCACGGCGGGTGTGGCTGGTCTTTGCCCCGCGGTGCGTTATTTCGGCCCTTCGATGAGCGCGTAGGCCGAGTGGTTGTGGATCGATTCGAAGTTTTCCGATTCGACCACGTAGCGGACGATTCGCGGATCACGATTGAGGCGCGCAGCGACGTCGCGCACCAGATCTTCGACGAATTTGGGGTGGTCGTACGCGTACTCGGTGACATATTTTTCGTCGGGCCGTTTGAGGAGTCCGTAGAGCTGGCAGCTGGCTTCGGTTTCGGCGATGTCGATCAGTTCTTCGATCCAGACATGATCCGCGAGCGTTGCGGTGATCGTGATGTGGCTGCGCTGGTTGTGCGCGCCGCGCTCGGAAATCTTCTTCGAACAGGGGCAGAGTGAGGTAACCGGTACGACCACCGTCAGGGTGAAGCGGTACTGGTTGCTTTCGTCGATCTCGCCGATGAAGGTGACGTCGTAGTCCATCAGACTTTCGACGCCGGAGACCGGCGCTTTTTTGAGGACGAAGTAGGGGAAGGTCATCTCGACGCGCCCGGTGGCGGCTTCGAGCCGTTCGACCATGTGGCGGAGCATCGGCTCGAACGATTCCACCGACAGTTCGCGCTCTTGCTGGTTGAGGATCTCGACGAAGCGCGACATGTGGGTGCCTTTGAAGTGGCGCGGCAACCCGACATACATGTTGAAGGTGGCCACGGTGTGTTGCACGCCGCCGCTGCGGTCGGAGACGCGTATCGGGTGGCGGATGCTTTTGATGCCAACCCGGTCGATGTCGAGGTTGCGGTGGTCGGCCGAACCTTGAACGTCCGGCATTTCGTGGGCGACGTCGGCAAGTGGCGGTTGGGCGATCTCTGTCATGGGCCGTTCCTTGTGGGTTGATTTGTTGACTGTTTTCGTAGGATTTTTTACCTGTTTCCGACCGCGAAGTCAAGGCGAAGTTCGATAGAAATCGTCAATCGCCCGGTGCAGGCTTTCGCTATCGAGTCCTGCGCATGCCAGCAGTTTCTGCGGGTCGCCGTGGGGGTAGAATCGGTCGGCAAGTCCCAAGCGCAAGAGGCGCGGGGGGGTGGGGCGCGATTCGAGCAGGCGCGCCACTTCGCTGCCAGCACCCCCGATCACCGCGTTCTCTTCGACGGTGACGAACAGATCGTGGGTTTCGCAGAGCGCATCGAGCAGTTCCGCGTCGAGCGGTTTGACGAAGCGCATATCGACGAGCGTCGCGTCGAGTGCTTCCGCAACGGGCCGCGCTGCGGTGAGCGGGGCGCCGAACGCGAGGATCGCCAGGCGCTTGCCTTCGCGGACCACCCGCGCTTTGCCGATGGGCAGCGGTTCGAGTGCGGTCGGTAGCGGCGCGCCAGGGCCGGTACCGCGGGGGTAACGCACCGCTGCGGGGCCCTCGTAGGTGTAGGCGGTGGTGAGCAGGCGCCAACACTCCGCTTCGTCGGAGGGGGCCATCACGATCAGGTTGGGGATGCAGGAGAGGTAGGAGAGGTCGAACGCGCCGTGGTGGGTGGGGCCGTCGGCACCCACCAGACCGCCACGGTCGATCGCGAAGGTGACGTTGAGGTTTTGTAACGCGACGTCGTGGATGAGTTGGTCGTAGGCGCGTTGCAGGAAGGTGGAGTAGATCGCGACCACGGGGTGGAAGCCTTCGCAGGCGAGCCCCGCGGCGAAGGTGACCGCATGCTGTTCGGCGATGCCGACGTCGAAATAACGGTCGGGAAAGCGCTCGGAGAACGCGACCAGCCCGGAGCCCTCGCGCATCGCGGGGGTGATGCCGATGAGAAGGGGATCGCGTTCGGCCATCGCGCAGAGCCACTTGCCGAAGACTTCGGTGTAGGTGGGCGGCTTCGCGGGTGCCGGTAGGGGGGCAGGTTCGGGAAGCCCCGCTTTCGGGTCGAAGCGGCTGACGCCGTGGTAGCGGATCGGGTCGGCTTCGGCCAGTTTGTAGCCGTGTCCCTTTTTGGTGACGACGTGGACGAACTGTAGTCCCCCCGTTTCCCGTAAATTTTCCAGCGTAGGGACGAGCGTGGTGAGATCGTGGCCGTCGATCGGCCCGATGTAACGAAAGCCGAACTCTTCGAACAGGGTGCCCGGGGTGAGCATACCGATCATGTGCTCTTCGACCCGCCGCGCGAACGCTTTGAGGGGCGGCGCCGCCGCAAGGAGCGACGAACCGATCTCGCGTGCGGTGCGGTACGGTTCGCCCGTGAGGAGCCGCGCCAGGATCTTGGTGAGTGCACCGACCGGCGGCGAGATCGACATCTCGTTGTCGTTGAGGATCACGGTGAGGTCGATGCCTTCCATATCCCCGGCGTTGTTGAGCGCTTCGAATGCCATGCCCGCCGACATCGCGCCGTCACCGATCACCGCGACTACGTGACGCGATTCACCGCGCGCTTTCGCAGCGACCGCCATGCCGAGCGCTGCGGAGATCGAGGTCGAGGAGTGGCCAACACCGAAGGTGTCGTACGGGCTTTCGTCCCGCTTGGGAAAGCCGGCGATCCCCCCCCATTGGCGCAGGGTGTGAAAACGGTCGCGCCGTCCTGTGAGGATCTTGTGCGGGTAGCATTGGTGGCCGACGTCCCAGACCAGGCGGTCGAACGGGGTGTCATAGACGTAATGGAGCGCGATGGTGAGTTCGACCGCGCCGAGGTTGGAGGCGAGGTGCCCACCGGTCTTTGCGACCGATTCCAAAATGAAGGTGCGCAATTCCGCGGCCAATTCCGGCAGTCGCTCTTTGGGCACTCTGCGCAAATCCTCCGGCGTGTCGATACGGGCAAGAAGCGGGAAGCGGATCGCAAGCGCTGCAGGTTCCATAGGGGGTGGCCTCATCGGTTGCGTTCGATCACCTGCCGTGCGACTGTGGCGAGCGGCGCCGCATCACGGCCGAGCGCGGCAATCGCTGCGTCGATCTGTCGTTGGAGGGTGCGGAGTCGTTCGCGCGCCGCGCGTTCACCGAGCAGGGTGACGAAGGTCTGTTTGCCCTGTCGTGCGTCTTTGCCGGGCGTTTTGCCGAGCGTGGTCGCGTCGCTCGTGGCGTCGAGCAGGTCGTCCACGATTTGGAACGCCAACCCCAGTTGCGCGGCGAGCGGCGCCAGGGTTTCCAGTAGGGTACGTTTGACTTTGGGGCCGCAGAGCGCCCCGCCGATCACCGCCGCTTCGATGAGCGCGCCGGTTTTGCCGCGGTGGAGTCGCTCGAGCGCAGTCAACGCGTCGCTTTCGGGCGCAGCTGTGGACGGGAAGCGCTCCGCTTCGATATCGAGTGCTTGTCCGCCGACCATGCCGCCCGCGCCGGCGGCGTGCGCAAGGAGCCCGACGAGCCGCATCCGCTGTTCGAGCGTGAGTTCCGGTGTGATGGCGAGCGTTTCGAACGCGAGCGCTTGCAGCGCGTCCCCGGCAAGGATCGCAGTGGCTTCGTCGAACGCGACGTGAACGGTGGGGCGGCCGCGGCGCAGCGCGTCGTCGTCCATCGCGGGGAGGTCGTCGTGAATGAGCGAGTAGGTGTGGATGAGTTCGACCGCAACAGCAAAGGGGGTGAGCGCTTCGGCGGATGCCAGGGTGAGCGCGCCAGCGGCGAAGACGAGTTGGGGCCGCAACCGTTTGCCCGGCGCAAGGAGCGCATGGCGCATCGCGGCGAGTAGCCGCGGGCTGAGGCTTGCGCTGGCTGTGATTGCGTGCTCGAGCGCAGCTTCGAAGCGGGCTGGGTCAAAAAGGGATGTCGTCGGGGTCATCGCTAGCGGGGGTGGATTCGTTCGCGAGACGCGTCGCGCCGTTCTCAGCGGCTGCCGTTTGGCGGTGGAGCGATTCGATGCGCACCAACCGCTCTTCGGCGGCTTGCAGCAGCGTTCGGGCGTGGTGCACGAGGCGCACGCCCGTCTCATATTGGGTGAGCGCCTGCTCGAGCGGCAGATGGCCGCTTTCCAATGCGGCGACGATGCCTTCCAGCTGTTTGAGTGCGGTTTCGAAATCGAGTCGGTCGATCGCTTCAGGGGTGCGCGCGGCGGTGTCGTCACGCATCGACGAGCTCCTTCGGTAAGGGAAAATGGACCGTTTCGCGAATGCCGTCGCTTTCTTGGATCGCAGTGATGCCCAACGCGCGCAGACGGTCGGTCACGGCGGTGACGAGCGCCTCAGGCGCCGAGGCGCCCGCGGTGATGCCGATGCGTGTTGCGCCGTTTAGCCACGTCGGGTCGATGTCGTCTGGGCCGTCGATCAGGTAGGCGGGGACGCCACAGCTTGCGGCGACTTCGCGCAGACGGTTGGAGTTGGAACTGTTCTTCGAGCCGATCACGAGCACGAGGTCGGTTGCGGTTGCGAGCGTGCGCACGGCGTCTTGCCGGTTTTGCGTCGCGTAGCAGATGTCGTCTTTCTTGGGGCCGACGATGTGGGGAAAGCGTGCGGTGAGGGCCGCGACGATGCGGCGGGGGTCGTCGACCGAAAGGGTGGTTTGGGTGACGAAGGCGACCCGGTCGCCCAATTCCGGGAGGTTGGCGACATCACGTTCGTTTTCGACCAGCCAGACGCGGTCTGGGACTTGCCCCATCGTCCCTTCGACTTCGGGGTGACCGGCATGGCCGATCATCACGATCTGGTAACCGGCGCGGTAAAGGCGCTGGACTTCGAGGTGGACTTTGGTGACGAGCGGACAGGTGGCATCGAGAACCTTGAGCCCGCGCGCCGCTGCCTCTTCGCGCACCGCTTGCGAGACGCCGTGGGCGCTGAAGATCACCACCGCATCGTCCGGAACGTCGGCAAGGGTTTCGACGAAGACCGCGCCGCGGGCTTTGAGCCCGTCGACGACGTGACGGTTGTGCACGACTTCGTGGCGGACATAAACCGGGGGGCCGAAACGCTTCAGTGCCTCTTCGACGATCGCGATCGCCCGGTCGACACCGGCACAGAAGCCGCGTGGATTGGCAAGGAGCGCAATGGTGGGTCGATGGGTCGGTGCGGTCACGTCAGCAGACTCCGATGATTTCGACTTCGAAGCGAATGGTCTTGCCCGCCAGCGGGTGGTTGAAATCGACGACCCCCCATTCGTCGTCGAGTTCCACGACGACACCCGCGTAACGGGAACCGTCGGGTGCCGCGAACGAGAGGATCGTGCCCACTTCGGCGGTGTCGTCGGGAAAATCGGCGCGACGAACCCGTTCGATCAGGTCGTCGCGGCGCGGCCCGAACGCCGCTTCCGGCGGTAGGGTGAAGATGTGGCGGCTGCCAACGGGCAGGCCGACGAGGAGTCGTTCGAATTGCGGGGCCAGGGTGCCGTCGCCCAGTTGCAACGTTGCCGGCGTCGCTTCGAAGGTACTCACCATCGGGACGCCGTTCTCTAACGTGATGCGGTAGTGGAGCGTCACCAGATGGTGCGGTGCGACACATGCCGGGGCGTCGGTGTCGGGTTTTGGGTACGGCGCGTTCGCCGGGGTAAGGGGTTCGTTCATCGGTCTTTCCTGAGATGCCAGAGGAGCAACGCCACGCCAAGGGTAATCGCGCTGTCGGCAAGGTTGAAGGCGGGCCAGTGCCACGCGCGGTAGTGAAAGAGCAGGAAGTCGTGGACGGCGCCGTGGGCGACGCGATCCCAAGCATTGCCGAGTGCGCCACCCACGATCATACCGTACGCAGTCAAGAGGGTTTTGCGGGTGGCGGTGCCCGCTTCCCACAGCAGCCAAAGCGTGACGGCAAGGGCGATCGCTAAAAAGAACCACCGCTGCCAGCCCGCGGCGCCGGCAAGGAAGCTGAACGCCGCGCCAGGGTTGTAGACGGAGACGAGTTGGAAGAAGGGGGTGACAACAAGCGCTTCGCCCGTGGGTATGGTTGCCGCGATGATCCATTTGCTCAGTTGGTCGAGCGCGAAAACCAGCGCCGCGATGCCTACGACCCGAAGGCGGCGCGTTGCCGCCGTCCCCGATGGCACGGAGGGTGCGGGTTCGGGAAACGCGGGGTTTATGCCCACAGCCGGGTTTCTCCAGAACCCGTGAGGTTGGTTTGGCAGCGGCCGCAGAGGTCGGGGTGCGCCGGGTCGCTGCCGACGTCGGGTTCGTAGTGCCAGCAGCGCGCACATTTGGCGTGCGGGGATTTGCGCGCTTCAACCCGCTCTTCCTCCGCGGTCGCCACTTCGACCACTTCGGCGCGCGAGACGATGTACGGGAAGTGGAGTTCGCGCCCAAGCGCTGCCAAGGCTAGGTAGCGCGCCCCGGCGGCAAAGAGGGTGATTTCGGCTTCGAGGTTGGCGCCGATTTCACCCGCTTCGCGTTTCGCTTCGATCGCTTTGGTGACCCGTTCGCGGGTATCGAGGACCCAGTGCCAGCGTTCGCGCACCGCGTCGGCGTCGGGGATTGCGGGCAGTTCGTACCAGGTGTGGAACATCACACTCTCTTCGGGGTTGCCGGTGAGGTGTTCCCAGACCTCTTCCGCGGTGAATGGCAAAATTGGCGCCATCCAGCGGACGAACGCATGCAGGATGTGGGTGATCGCGGTCTGGGCGCTTTTGCGCGGATGGCCGTTTGCGGGGGTGGTGTAGAGGCGGTCTTTGAGGACGTCGAGGTAGAACGCCCCAAGCGTTTCCGAGGCAAAGTGCATCATCGTCTGGACGACGCGGTGAAACTCCATCGCCTCGTACGCGTCGGTGATCTGCTGTTGCGCCGTTGCGGTTGCCAGGATCGCCCAGCGGTCGAGGTCGACGAGCGCCTCTGGCGCGACCGCTTCGCGCGTCGGGTCGAAGTCGGCGATGTTCGCGAGCATGAAGCGCAAAGTGTTGCGCAACCGGCGGTAGACTTCGACGACCCGTTGCAGGATCTCTTTCGAGATGGTGAGCTCACCGGAATAGTCGGTGCTGGCGACCCAGAGGCGCAGGATGTCGGCGCCGAGGGTGTCACACACCTCTTGCGGCGCGACGACGTTGCCGCGCGATTTGCTCATCTTGCGCCCTTGCCCGTCGACGACGAAGCCGTGGGTGAGGAGCGCGTCGTAAGGGGGGCGACCGTCGATCGCACAACCGGTGAGGAGCGACGAGTGGAACCACCCGCGGTGCTGGTCGGACCCTTCGAGGTACATCGCCGCAGGGTGGCCGAGCTCGGGATGGGAGCCACGCAAGACGTGCAGGTGCGTGGTGCCGGAGTCGAACCAGACGTCGAGGGTGTCGGTGACTTTTTCGTAGTCGCGCGCTTCGTCTCCCAGAAGCTCTGCAGGGTCGAGTGCAAACCACGCTTCGATGCCCTCCTGTTCCACGCGTTGCGCAACCGCTTCCATGAGTTCGACGGTGCGCGGGTGAAGCGCCCCGGTCTGCTTGTGGACGAAGAAGGGGATCGGGACGCCCCAGTGGCGCTGTCGTGAGATGCACCAGTCGGGACGGTTCGCGATCATCGCGTGCAGCCGTTGTTTACCCCAAGCGGGGTAGAAGCGGGTGGCATCGACGCCGGCAAGCGCCCGGTCGCGCAACGTGGTGGGGTGGTTGTCGCGCAGGGGATCGGGGCGAGGCAGGTCCATCGCGACGAACCACTGGTTGGTGGCACGGAAGATCGTCGGCGTTTTGTGGCGCCAACAGTGTGGGTAACTGTGGCGGATCGGCGCGTGCGCAAGCAGCGCCCCGGCGGCTTCGAGCGCGGCGACGATCTTCGGGTTCGCTTCCCAGACGGAAAGGCCGCCGAATTCTGGCAGATCAGGGGCGAAGCGCCCGTCGCCTTGAACCGGAGTGAGGATCGCCTCTTGGGGGAACCCCGCGGCGATCCAGACGCGGAAGTCGTCTTCCCCATAGGCGGGGGCCGAATGGACGATGCCGGTACCGGTGGCGAGCTCGACGTAGGTGTCGGGCAGGACGGGCGAAGCGCGATCATAGAGCGGATGGCGGAATGTGACGCGCGCAAGCGCCGCCCCCTGACACGCGCCGAGTGTTTCGACCGCTGAGGCGGTAAAGCCGTAGCGCGCGAGCGCCGCATCCTTCAGTTCTGCAGCCAGGATCAGGCACCCTTTCGGGGTGGCGACGAGTTCGTACCGGTATTCGGGATGGACGTTGAGTGCCTGGTTCGCCGGGATCGTCCAGGGGGTAGTGGTCCAGATCACGGCTAGAATCGGCTGCTGCGGCGCTTCGGAAAGGCCAAACGCTTGCGCCACACGCGCCTGTTCCGCCGGGTCGAGGGGGAACGCGACGTCGATTGCCGGAGAGGTGCGCTCTTCGTACTCGATCTCCGCTTCCGCGAGCGCCGACCCGCAGTCGAAGCACCAATGCACGGGTTTGAGACCGCGCACGACGAAACCGGCGGCGACCAGGCGGGCGAGCGCGCGAATTTCGTTCGCTTCGTTGGCGTAGTTCATGGTGAGGTAGGGGTTGTCCCAGTCACCGAGCACCCCCAAGCGGATGAAGTCGCGCTTTTGCCGTTCGACCTGTTCCGCAGCGAATTCGCGGCACAGCCGGCGCACTTCGCTGCCGGGTAGGCCGCGCCCGTAGCGTTTTTCGATCTGGTGTTCGATGGGCAGCCCGTGGCAGTCCCACCCGGGAACGTAGGGGGCGTCGTATCCAGCAAGCGTTTTCGAGCGGACGATGATGTCTTTGAGGATTTTGTTGACCGCGTGGCCGATATGGATATCCCCGTTGGCATACGGCGGGCCGTCGTGAAGGACGAACTTTTTCGTGCGGCCGCGACACCGTTCGCGGATCTGCTCGTAGCGTTTTTGCTTTTGCCACGCCGCGACCCAACCCGGTTCACGTTTCGCGAGGTCGCCGCGCATGGGGAACGGCGTGTCGGGGAGGTTGAGGGTTTGGCGGTAGCCCTTTCCGTTAGCCATCGATCGACTCCTAATCCAATGGGTATTGCGTGGGGTGCGTTGCGTGCCAGCGTCGCGCCGCGGCGATGTCGTCGTGGATTTGTGTCGTGAGCGCGGCAAGCGACGGGAAGCGCTGTTCGTTCCGCAGTTTGGCGGCGAAATAGACGGTGATCCGCTTGCCGTATGCGTCACCGTGCCAATCGAGGAGGTGCGCCTCCAGTGTGGGGAAGAGCAGAGGGCAGGATGCGCGATCGGCTGGGTGGCGCTGCGTGACGGTCGGGCGTACGCCGACGTTGATCACCGCCGGTTCAGGCCGATTGCCCAGACCGGTGACCCAGCCGACGAAAACGCCCGAAGGAAGCGCTTGCCGTGGTGCGATCCGTAGGTTCATCGTCGGAACACCGATTTGGCGGCCGAGTTGGGCGCCCGGGTGGACGCGTCCGGTGACCGCGTACCAACGCCCAAGCAGCAGCGCGGCGTGTTCGACGTTGCCCGCATCGAGCGCAGAGCGCACGGCGCTCGAGCTGATGCGTTCGGGGCCTAACGTAAGGGTCGACATCGCTTCCACGGTAAAGCCGAAGCGATCGCCAGCGTCGAGCAAGGTTTCCAACGTGCCGGCGCGATGGGCGCCGAAGCGAAAATCGTCGCCCACGATCAAGTGGCGAACCATGAGACGTTCGACCATGAACGCGATGAACGCCTCTGGCGACCACTGTGCGATACGGCGGGTAAAGGGGAGGATGTGCAGCTGCGCGATCCCTTCCCGCGCAAGCAGCGCTGCTTTGTCGCGCAGCGGGGTGAGACGCGGGGGGGCACTGGTCGGTGCCAACCGCTCGCGCGGGTGGGGTTCGAAGGTGAGCACCGCAGGGGTGAGTTGTCGTGCTACCGCACGGTCGCAGACCAGGCGCAACAACGCCTGGTGTCCGCGATGGACGCCATCGAAATTGCCGACGGTGAGCGCGGTCGGTGCAAGGCTGGGCGCATGGCCCCGCAGGATGCGCATCGTCCTCTGAGTCTGCTTTCGGAAAACGCCCAATTATACCGGTATTCCGCGGATCAACTTGCGGGGTCGCGGCTCTTGGCGGCGAGCATCAACGCACGAGGACGCGGCGCGTGGCGTTCGAGGTAGCGCTTCACGCCGCGGTAGATCGCTTCAGCGAGCTGTTCTTGGTAGTCTGCACTCTTTAGTCGCCGTTCTTCGGTGGGATTGGAGATGAACGCCAGCTCGACGAGTACCGACGGGACGTCGGGGTTACGCAGGACTGCGAAATTCGCGGTTTCGACCTCGGGGCGGTGGGGGGGGCTTACGCGCGCGAGCTCGGCGAGCACCGCTTGCGCGAGGCGCAACGAGTCGGTGCGGGTTGCGGTGATCGAGAGGTCGAGGAGCGTAGCGGCGACATGGTCGCTGCGCGCTGCCAATTGGACGCCGCCGATGAGGTCGGATTGGTTCTCTTTTTGCGCGAGCCACTTCGCTGCGGTGCTCGAGGCACCGCGGTCGCTGAGGGCATAGACCGAGCTCCCGGCGACGTCGGGGCGCACGAAGGCGTCGGCGTGGATCGAGACGAAGAGGTCGGCTTGGGCGCGCCGGGCGCGGTTCACCCTTTCCCCCAACGCGATGAAGTAGTCACCGCTGCGCGTGAGCACCGCGCGCGTTTTCGGGTCGTCGTCGAACCGCTTCTTGGCGCGCCGCGCCACCGCCAACACCACGTCCTTTTCCCGGGTACCGTGACGACCGATCGCGCCGGGGTCTTCGCCGCCGTGCCCGGGGTCGAGGACGATCACGTATGGGGCGTCCTGTTCCGGTGGTTTCGGTTGTGGCTTACGCGGGTTGGTTGCCCGGTTCGCTTGGGTTTCGGCGGGTCGCCGCGGGGGCGTTTCGCTGAGGACCGGCGTGTCACTTTCCGTCCGCTGCCGTTTGTCGAGTTCGGCCAAGAGCCGCGCGACGGGGTCTTGCGGTTTTTCGGGATAGAGGTCGATTACCAGGCGGTATTGATAGGGATCGATGGGGTCGAGAAGGAAGATCTGCGGGACGACTGCTTGCTTCAGGTCGAAGACGATGCGGGTGGTCTCTGGGGTGAACTGCCCGACGCGGACCGCGGCGATATAGGGGTCGTCGGGTGCGATATGTTCTGCAAGGGCACGCAAAATCGTTTGGACGACCACCCCTTTGAGGTCGATCACGAGGCGCAGTGGATTTTCTAGTAAGAATGCTTCGTGTTCGAGTGCGGCGCTGGCTTCGAGCGTGACGCGTGTGTATTCCTCTGCGGGCCAAGCGCGAACGGCGACGATACGGGGTGGCGACGCGGCGATGAGGCGTGTCGGCAGCCAAGTGAATGCCGCAAGGAGCGTGGCGCGGGAGAGAAAGGCGCGGCGTGCCGCTTGAACGCGGGACAACGCGGCTGCGGGGGTGGCTAGCCGAGCGCTGGCCACTGCCGCTTCGCCGCAGTCGAGCAGGCGCCCAGGGTCAGCAGCCGACTGCCCGTCGCTTCGATCGCGATCCGAACCTGCCAGTCGGGGCTCGGTAGGTAGGGGTGCGCTTTTTCGGGCCATTCCACCAAGCAGAGGTTTTCCGGTTGAAAGTATTCGTCGAAGCCGCCCCAGCGGAACTCTTCGGGGTCGGCGAACCGGTAGTAGTCGAAATGATAAACTGGAACAGCGAGATCTGGGTAGGGTTCGACCAAGGTATAGGTGGGACTTTTGACCGGTCCGTGATGGCCGAGCGCGTTGAGGAGTGCCCGTACGAAGGTGGTCTTGCCGGCACCCAGCGGCCCGGTCAGCGTGACGATGCCGCGGGTCGCGACGAAGCAGGGGGCAACGCGTCGCGCGAACGCGCCGGTTTCGGCTTCGTTTTCGAGGTGCGCGGTTGTGGTAAAAGAGGCGTCGGTATTCATGGGGGCGATGGGTGTCGATGGCAGGAACGGTTCGCGATTGGGCACAGATCAAAGCAGCGTTGTGGCGCGCGGCGGAGTCGCTCGGGTTTGCCGCGATGGCGGTGAGCGACGTCGACCTCTCCGCGGAAGAGCCGAAACTCCTTGCGTGGTTGCGCGAAGGGTACCACGGCGAGATGGATTATATGGCAAAGTGGGGGACGCTGCGCGCGCGCCCCGCCGCGCTCGTTCCAGGCGCGCAGCGCGTCGTCTCGTTGCGTTTTCCCTACTGGCCCGAGCAGGCGGCGCCGGCCGAAGCGGTGCTCTCCGACCCGTCGCGCGCCTATATTTCGCGGTATGCGCTGGGCCGAGATTACCACAAGGTGATGCGCGCCCGCTTGGCGAAACTGGAAAACGTCCTGAAAACGTTGGCGCCAGAACACCAAGGGCGGGTCTTCGTCGATTCGGCGCCGATATGGGAGGTGGCGCTCGCCGCGCGCGCGGGTTTGGGGTGGCGCGGAAAGCATACGCTGTTGCTGACACGCGAAGGGTCCTACTTTTTTCTGGGCGAACTGGTCACCAACCTGCCGTTGCCGGTCGATGCGCCGCAACGTGCGCATTGTGGGCGATGCGTGCGTTGTCTCACCGCGTGTCCAACGCAGGCGATCGTCGCACCCTACACGGTGGATGCGCGGCGCTGCATTTCGTACCTGACGATCGAACATCCTGGATCGATTCCGGAGTCACTGCGGCCGCTCGTTGGCAACCGAATCTATGGCTGCGACGATTGCCAATTGGTCTGTCCGTGGAATCGTTTCGCGACGCCGTCACAATGCTCCGACTTTCAGCCGCGGCATGGACTCGATGCGCCGCGGTTGGTCGAACTGTTTGCTTGGCGCGAACACGAATTCCTGGATCGTTTCGCGGGTTCTCCGATTCGGCGCATCGGCTATCCGCGTTGGTTGCGCAATTTGGCCGTGGCGTTGGGTAACGCCCCGACGACCCCAGATGTGGTGGCGGCGCTCAGGCAGCGCGCCGACGACCCGTCGCCGCTGGTGCGCGAACACGTCCAGTGGGCGCTGGCGCGCCATCGCGGCCAGGGTGGTACGGTACAATCCGTTCCATTTGCTTAGTGACGCGGGGCGATGGCGCAGACGATGGGCAGGCAACCGGTGAGCAATGCACCGATCGGTATCTTCGATTCGGGGGTTGGGGGGCTAACGGTGGCGCGGGCGGTGATGGAGCGGCTGCCTAATGAAGCGATCGTCTATTTCGGTGACACCGCGCGCGTGCCCTATGGGGTGAAGTCGGCGCAGACCATCCGGCGGTATGCTGCGGAAATCACCCGCTTTTTGTTGCAGCAAGAGGTGAAGCTCCTCATCATCGCGTGCAATTCGATGGCCGCGGTCGCTGCGGACACAGTAGCGGGTTTGGCGGCCGGCGTGCCGGTGCTCGACGTGATCGACGCCGGGGCACGGGCGGCTGCGGAGATGACGCGGCGCCGGGCTGTTGCGGTGATCGGCACGATGGCGACTGTGGATAGCGGCGCGTACGCGCGACGGATCCATGCGTACGCACCCGACGTGCGGGTGCATGCGTGGGCGTGCCCGCTCTTCGTTCCGTTGGTCGAGGAGGGGTGGGTCGATCATCCGGTGACCGAACAGGTGGCACGGGAATATTTGGCGCCGCTCACCTCGGAGGCGGTGGATACCCTGGTTTTGGGGTGCACGCACTATCCGTTGCTCAAACCGCTGTTGCGCCGCGTCGCGGGGCCGGAGGTGGCGTTGGTCGATTCGGCGGTTGCCGTTGCCGAAGCCGCCGCGCAGGTGCTGGCGGAACAGGCGCTCCTGCGCCGTGAAGCGGCTGCGCCCCAGCATCACTTCTACGTTTCGGACAAACCCCCGCGGTTTCACACCCTGGCCGAGCGCTTCTTGGCGCGGTCGCTGCCCGAGGTAGAGCGGGTGGTGTTGGAAGGGTGAGGGATCAGGATGGGGTGCGGGCGACGGGGCGCGTGGGGTCGGCGCACCATTCGCTCCACGAACCGGCGTACAACTGGCCGAATGGCATCCCGGCATGCGCCATTGCCAGCAGGTTGTGGCATGCGGTGACGCCTGAGCAAGCGCGCTAGCCGCTATCGATCACGGTAGCGGGAAAAAGGCTCATCGCGGTCATGTGCGTTTCGGTCAATCCGCAGCGTTCGTCGCAGGTTCGTCGAGCCAGGCGCGTGCAGCGTCTTCGTCGGTGAAGGTGCGGATTTCGGCATGGACGAAAAAGCGCTCGATCCAGGCGATCCACGTGAGCCAATCGTCGTCGGTGAGAATCGCGATGCGGTCGAACGCGTCGGGGTGTGCGCGGGTGAATTTGAGCTCTTCCCACGCCACGTCGATGGTGTAAGAGATCATCTGGCGTAAGTCGAGAAGGAGCCGCACCGGACCGTGAAAGCGGTTCGCGTATTCGATCTGCTCTTCGAATGCGCGAAAGTCGGCAAGGGTAAATTCGCCAAAGACGGTGGCTTCGACGCGATCGTCGTGGGTTTCGAGGGTGATCATTGGGGTAAGGTCTCCTTGGTGTGGCCGTACTTGGTGGAAGGATACTGAGTTCGTGCCGATTTGTCCATCTGCGGCGTGCATTTCGCTCGGACACGAAAAAGGGTAGCCCCTGGGGCTACCCAACCGTTTTTGTCTCCCTCTGGCATGGGCGATGCACGGATCGCGCCATGCCGTGCCTCTCACGGGCTGATCAGAACTGCTCTTCTTCGGTGGAACCGGTGAGCGCGGTGACGCTCGACTGACCCCCTTGGATGACCGTGGTGACGTCGTCGAAGTAACCGGTACCCACTTCGGCTTGGTGGGCGACGAAGGTGTAACCGCGCTCGCGGGCAGCGAATTCGGGTTCTTGCACTTTTTCGACGTAAGCGCTCATGCCGCGACGGGCGTAGTCGTACGCCAGGTCGAACATGTTGTACCACATGCTGTGGACGCCGGCGAGCGTGATGAACTGGAACTTGTACCCCATCGCGCCGAGTTCGCGCTGGAATTTGGCGATCGTTGCGTCGTCGAGGTTCTTCTTCCAGTTGAACGACGGCGAGCAGTTGTACGCGAGCATCTTGCCGGGGAACTTGGCATGGACCGCTTCGGCGAATTTTTTCGCGAATTCGAGGTCGGGCGTACCGGTTTCACACCAGACGAGGTCGGCGTACGGCGCGTAAGCGAGTGCGCGCGCCACCGCTTGCTCGAGACCCTTCTTGGTACGGTAGAACCCTTCGGCGGTGCGCTCGCCGGTGAGGAACGGTTTGTCGTATTCGTCGTGGTCCGAGGTGAGCAGATCGGCGGCTTCGGCGTCGGTACGCGCGATCACCAGCGTGGGCACGCCGCAGACGTCCGCAGCCAGCCGCGCGGCGATCAGTTTCTGCACCGCTTCAGAGGTGGGAACGAGCACTTTCCCGCCCATGTGGCCGCACTTCTTGACGCTTGCGAGCTGGTCTTCGAAGTGCACCCCAGCGGCGCCCGCACGGATCATGGCCTTCATCAGTTCGAAGGCGTTGAGTACGCCTCCGAAACCCGCTTCGGCGTCGGCGACGATCGGGGCAAAATAGTCGATCCACCCTTCGTCACCTGGGTTGAGCCCTTTGGCCCATTGGATCTCGTCGGCACGTTTGAACGCGTTGTTGATGCGTTCGACGACCACCGGCACCGAGTTCACCGGGTAGAGCGACTGGTCGGGGTACATCGCGCGGTATTCGTTGTTGTCCGCGGCAACTTGCCAGCCGGAGAGGTAAATCGCTTTGATCCCGGCTTTGACCTGTTGCATGGCTTGGCCGCCGGTGAGCGCCCCGAGCGCGTTGATGTAGGGCTCAGTGTGGAGCAATTTCCAGAGTTTTTCTGCGCCCATGCGCGCGAAGGTGTATTCCGGTGTCACCGAACCGCGCAGACGCACGACGTCTTCGGCGGTGTAGGTGCGGGTGATCCCTTTCCAGCGCGGGTTTTCGGCCCAATCTTTTTTGATCGCTTCGATCTGCTGTTGACGGTCCATGATTGCGTCCTTTCGGTTACGAATGTGCCAAGTGGCGACGGGATTGATGATACCGTGCTTGTTGCGCCGCGTCAAGTGTCTTATATAAGACATAAGAGACAAAAACGCGCGAAGTCGAGAACGTGTGCGGCTGGGTCAGGTATGTGGCGTTTTTTGCGGTGTGAGGGGTGGGGGTGTGCGCGTGATGCCTTTGCGTAGTTGTTGCAGACCACGGTGGATCGCGCTTGCTGCGCGCAGTTGCGCGTCCATTGCGGCGATGGAGAGTGCACCACGGCTTCCGGCGGCAAGGAGCGCCGCTTTGAGGTCTTGGTAGGCCGCTTCCATCGTGTCGTCGTCGGATTTCCCCACAGTGGCTGCATCGTGGGGGGCATTGCGGGCGGTGGGGAGCAGCGCCAGCGCCGCGGTGCGAAAGCGTTCCCATGCGGCCATCACGGACGGGTCGCGTTCGTCGTATTCGCCCCAAGCGTGCGCACCCTCTTCGGCAAACCGCGCCGCGCTTTCATAGTAGCGAGCCACACGCAAGAGCCGTTCGCTGGTGTCGATCAATTGCGGTGTGAGCGTTCCTTGGTTCATTGCGGCGATGAAGCGGGCGATTGCGTGGGTGAGGGTTCGCACCGCATGGACCGCGGTTGGGTCGGGTACGGTTCCGACGATCGCCCGTTCGAGGATCGCTGAGGCCATGTCGCGCAGACGCACCAGTTCGTGTTGGAGCGCAGAGAGTGCCAGGTCAGGGATGGTGACGAGCGTGTGGTCGAGGTAGCGGGGTTGCGCTTCGTCTTCTTCGCGCGTACGGAAGTGACGTTGCAGCCAAGCGGCCATCGGGTTGGCGAGTGGCCAGATCAGAACGACACCCAGGACGTTGAACAGGGTGTGGAATAGCGCGATCGCGATCGCAGGGTCGCGTTCGGCTCCGCTCCACGCAGTGAGCGCGGTGGTCACGGTAACCAGGGCAGGGAGGATGAGGAATGCGACTACTGCGGTAAGGGTGTTGAAGAGGATGTGGGCGGCTGCGGCGCGTTTGGCGTTCGCCGTTGCGCCGATTGCGGCCAGGAAGGCTTTGACGCTGGTGCCGAGGTTCGCGCCGATCACCATCGCCGCTGCGCTCGAGAGGTCGATGAGGCCGCTGTGGATTGCAGTGAGGATGAGCGCCGTAGCAGCGCTCGAGGAGAAGAGCAGGACGGTGAGCAGAAACCCAGCGCCGGTTTGCGCCAACAGCAGGAGCGGCCCGTCGCCGATGGGAAGGGTCACGTGCGCAGCGGCACCCCCCAAACCGCTCTTGAGAAGATCGATCGCGGTGATCAGCAGACCGAAGCCGGCCAATGCCAACCCAAGCGCGCCGCGGCGGGTGTTCTTGCCGGTCAGGTGGGAAAACGCACCTACCGCGACGAGCGGCAGTGCCCACGATTCGAGCGCCCACTCGAAGCCGACCAAGGTGACGAGCCAGCCGGTGACGGTCGTTCCGATGTTGGCGCCAAAGATGACCCACAGGGATTGGTGGAGGGTGAGCAGGCCAGCATTGACGAAACCGATCGTGGCAAACGTGACGAGCGACGACGATTGGACGAGCGCGGTGATGAGGATGCCGGTACCGAGTCCACGCCACCGGGTATCGGTTGCACGACTGAGCAGGCGCTGGAGGTTGGGACCTGCGGCCAGGCGAAGGCCGTCGGTGAGGAGCTCGAGACCCAGCAAGAAAAAGCCCAACCCGCCAGCAAGCGCGAGCCAAGGGGCGGAGGGGGTTGCCAGTTCGGTCAAGGGCGGCTGTGCCCCGTTTTCCTGGGATCAGAGGAGCGGGCGCGGCGCGACGATCACGCCGTCTTCGTCGGCATAGACAAAGTGTCCGGGCGTGAAGGTGACCCCGCCAAAGGTGACGGGAATGTCGCGTTGCCCTTCGCCCCGCTTCACGGTTTTGAGGGGAATCGTGCCCATGGCCCAGACGCCAAGCGGCAGCTGCGCGATGGCGCGGGAGTCGCGGATCGCGCCATAAACGATCACGCCCGCCCAGCCATTTTGGACCGCCAGTTCCGCGAGCTGATCGCCCAGGAGCGCGCGGCGCAGGCTGCCGCCGCCGTCGATCACGAGCACTGCCCCTTCGCCCGGGGTTGCCAGCGTTTCCCGCACGAGCGCGTTGTCTTCGAAGATTTTGAGGGTGCGGATTGGGCCGCCCGCGCAGCGCGCGCCGCCGTAGGAGCGCAGGATTGGCGCAAGTACCTGGAGTTCGCTTTCGAAAGCGTCACAGAGGTCGGTGGTTTGAAAGGTCATCGCTGCGTCATCCTTCGGCTTCGACGACAGGGAGGTGATCGGAAGTTTCGCCGTCTTCCGGGAAGCGAAGCACCACCTTTTCGTGGTCGTCGATGTCGATCGTCACTTCGCCACCGTGGGCCAGACGGCCAAAGAGGAGTTCGTCTGCGAGCGCTGCGCGGATCGTCTCTTGAATGAGGCGCGCCATCGGGCGTGCGCCCATCACCGGATCGAACCCTTTTGCAGCCAGCCACGCTTTGAGTTCGTCGGTGAAGTGGGCTTCGACCCGTTTTTCTTGGAGTTGCGCTTCGAGCTGCAGGAGGAATTTGTCGACGACGCGCGCGATCACGTCGGGTGTGAGCGGTTTGAACGAGACGATCGCGTCGAGCCGGTTGCGGAACTCAGGGGTGAAGACGCGCTTGAGTTCGGCCATCTCGTCGCCCGCTTCGCGCTTCGCGGTGAAGCCAATCGCGCTTCTTTGCATCGTTTCCGCGCCCGCGTTGGTGGTCATGATGAGGATCGTGTGGCGGAAATCGGTGCTACGGCCGTTGGCGTCGGTGAGCGTCCCGTGGTCCATCACCTGCAAAAGGAGGTTGAAGACGTCCGGGTGCGCTTTTTCGATTTCGTCGAGCAAGAGGACGCAGTGGGGTTTTTTCATCACCGCTTCGGTCAAAAGCCCCCCTTCTTCGTAGCCGACGTAACCCGGTGGCGCACCGATGAGGCGGCTTACGGTGTGGCGCTCCATGTATTCGGACATGTCGAAGCGCACGAGGTCGATCCCGAGGGTAAAGGCGAGCTGGCGCGCCACTTCGGTTTTGCCGACACCCGTTGGCCCGGAGAAGAGGAACGAGCCGATGGGTTTGTTGGGGTTGCCGAGTCCGGCGCGGTTGAGTTTGATCGCGCGTACGAGCTGTTCGATCGCTTCGTCCTGCCCGAACACCACCTGTTTGAGGTCGCGTTCGAGGGTGGCGAGCTTTTGCCGGTCGTCGCGCGCCACGGCGCGGGGTGCGATGCGCGCGAGTTTGGCGACCACCGCTTCGATTTCCGCTTTACCGATCGTCTTTTTCTGTTTGCCTTTGGGGAGCACTTTTTGCGCGGCACCTGCTTCGTCGATCACGTCGATCGCTTTGTCGGGGAGTTGCCGGTCGGTGATGTAGCGCGCGGAAAGTTCCGCAGCGGCTTGCAGCGCAGCAACGGTGTATTTCACACCGTGGTGCGCTTCGAAGCGCTCTTTGAGCCCTTTGAGGATCGCGACCGTGTCGGCAACCGACGGTTCGGTGACGTCGATTTTTTGGAAGCGGCGCGAGAGCGCATGGTCTTTGGCGAAGATCTGACGGTATTCGTTGTAGGTGGTAGCGCCGATACAGCGCAGTTGCCCCTTCGCAAGCGCCGGTTTCAAGAGGTTCGACGCGTCGAGGTTGCCGCCCGATGCGGCACCGGCACCGATCAGCGTATGGATCTCGTCGATGAAGAGGATTGCCCCCTCTTGTTCCTGCAATGCTTTGAGGACGTTTTTCAGCCGCTGTTCGAAGTCGCCGCGGTATTTGGTCCCCGCAAGCAGGGTTCCGAGGTCGAGCGCATAGACGGTGGCGTTCGCGAGCACTTCGGGGACTTCGCCGTCGACGATCCGTTTCGCGAGCCCTTCGGCGATCGCGGTCTTGCCAACGCCCGCTTCGCCCACGAGCAGCGGGTTGTTCTTGCGGCGGCGGCAGAGGGTTTGCACCACCCGTTCGAGTTCCGCGTCGCGACCGATGAGGGGGTCGATCTTGCCCTCTTTTGCGAGTTGGTTGAGGTTGAGGGTGAATTGTTCGAGCGCCGCGGCACCATTTGCGGGACGCTGTTCGTCGTCGTCGTCGCTCGTGGCCGGGTTGTTCCTTTGCGCACCCGCTTTGTTGCGGAGGTTCTGCTGTTGCGCGACCCGTTCGGGGACGACGCCATGCGCGAGGTAATTGGTGATGTCGAGGCGGGTGATTTTGTGCCGCTGCAACAAGAAGAGCGCGTGCGAATCTTTTTCGCCGAAGATCGCGACGAGCACTGCCGCGCCGGTGACGTCCGATTTTCCGGCCGACTGGACGCTGAGGATCGCCCGCTGGACGACGCGTTGGAAACCCAGGGTGGGTTGGGTGTCGAAATCGCCCTCACCGGGAACGCGCGGGACGTGGGTGTCGATGAATTGCTGCAGATCGCGGCGCAGCCCGTCGATGTTGGCGCCGACCGCGCGCAGCGCGTCCGAAGCCGAGGGGTTGTCGAGCAGCCCAAGCAACAGGTGCTCTACAGTCACATATTCGTGGCGCATCTGCCGCGCTTGGGCAAAGATCATGTGCAGAGTGACTTCGAGCTCCGGGGCGATCATCGCTAGGCTTCCTCCATGGTGCAGGCCAATGGATGTCCGTTCTTGCGGGCGAACTCGGTGACTTGCGCCACTTTGGTGGCGGCGATGTCTTTCGGGTAGACCCCGCAGACGGCCATCCCTTCATGGTGGACTTTGAGCATGATTGCGACTGCGCGTTCCGTGTTCATGTGAAAAAAACGCTGCAGCACTTCCACCACGAAGTCCATTGGCGTGAAATCGTCGTTGAGCAGCAGCACCTTGAAGAGCGGCGGCGGCTTGAGTTCGGTTTCCGCCGCCTGCGGTTCAATGTGCTCGACCGGTTGCACGCTCATGGAGGTCATTCTAGCGAGTCGCGGTCAGCCGCGCAATACTGCGGCGATCGCGTCGGCAACGGTGTCGAGGTTGCGGCTGTTGAGCGCAGCGACACAGATCCGTCCTGAGCGCACCGCATAGATGCCGAAGTCGCGCTGGAGCCGTTCGACCTGTTCCGGCGTGAGGCCGGTGTAGGAGAACATCCCGCGCTGCGCGGTGACGAAGGTGAAGTCGCGCCCAGGAACCGCGGCTTCGAGGCGCGCGCGCAGCCCTTGCCGCATCGCTCGGATGCGGTCGCGCATGCCCGCGAGTTCCGTCTCCCACTGCTGGCGCAGCGCAGAGTCGGCGAGCACCGTGGCGACCAACGCGGCCCCATGGGTCGGCGGGTTGGAGTAGTTGGTGCGGATCACCCGTTTGAGTTGCGAAAGGACCCGCGCGGCTTCGTCGGCGGTGGTGGTGACGATCGAAAGGGCGCCCACCCGTTCGCCGTAGAGCGAGAAGTTCTTCGAAAACGAGCTCGAAATCAAGACAGGAATCCCGGCATCGCAGAAGCGGCGCACGGCAACCGCGTCGGCGTCGATCCCTTCGGCGAAGCCTTGGTAGGCCATGTCGAGGAAGGGAACGAGCGCTTTGGCTCGACAGACTTCGACGACCGTTTGCCATTGCGCTTCGGTGAGATCGGCGCCGGTGGGGTTGTGGCAGCAGGCATGGAGCACGATGATGCTGAGGGCCGGTGCGGCTTCGAGATCGGCAATCATGCCCGCGAAATCGACGCCGCCTGTTTGGGCATCGAAATAGCGGTACTCACGAACAGAGAAACCCGCTGCTTCGAAGATGCCGCGGTGGTTTTCCCACGACGGGGCGGAGATATAGACCGAAGCGTCGGGGACGATCCGCTTGAGAAGGTCGGCGCCGATACGCAGCGCCCCGGTGCCGCCAAGCCCTTGCGCGGTGACGACCCGTTTTTCTGCCAAGAGGGGGGATTGGGGGCCGAAGAGCAGGTGCTGCACCGCAGTGGTGTAGTGCGCTGGCCCTTCGATCGGCTGGTAGCCGCGTGGTTTCGGGTTTGCCGCCATCGCGGTTTCCGCTTCGCGCACGCACGCCAACAACGGAATTTTCCCGTTGTCGTCGTAGTAGACCCCAACGCCCAAATTCACTTTGTTCGAGCGCGGGTCGGCAGCGTAGGCTTCGTTGAGACCCAGGATCGGGTCGCGCGGCGCAAGCGGGACATTGGCAAAGAGTGACATCGCGGTTCTCCAACTTTTGCGATAATGAGGGAATGAAGCGTGTGACGACGAACGATTCTACCACGGCACCTCAGGGCGATTCGGTGCCGAATCCTGGGGTCGCAACGGACCCAAACGGCGCGGATCACGGGACGTGGCACCGTTTCCCCGGTAGCCCTTTCGTGCTCTACGCCCCTTATCCGCCAGCAGGGGATCAGCCGCAGGCGATTGCGCAGTTGGTCGATGGGTTCGAGGCTGGTCTGGCACGCCAGGTGTTGTTGGGGGTGACCGGTTCCGGCAAGACGTTCACGATGGCCAACGTCATCGCGCGCCTTGGGCGCCCGGCGTTGGTGATTGCGCCGAACAAGACCTTGGCGGCGCAGCTCTACAGCGAGTTTCGCGAATTTTTTCCCAAGAACGCGGTTGAATACTTCGTTTCGTATTACGACTACTACCAACCCGAAGCCTACGTGCCCAGCCGCGACCTCTACATCGAAAAGGATTCGAGCATCAACGCGCACATCGAGCAGATGCGCTTGTCGGCGACGAAGAGCCTGTTGGAACGGCGTGACGTGGTGATTGTTGCCACCGTCTCGTGCATCTACGGGATCGGGGATCCGGTGGACTACCACGCGATGATCCTCCACTTGCGGGTGGGGGAGCAGCTTTCGCGCCGGGCGGCGATCGAGCGTCTGGTGGCGATGCAGTACGAGCGCACCGAGACCGATTTCGTGCGCGGGACGTTCCGGGTGCGCGGTGAGGCGATCGATATCTTTCCGGCCGAACACGCCGAATGGGCGCTGCGGGTGGCGTGGTTCGACGACGAGATCGAGGCGTTGAAGCTCTTCGATCCGCTCACCGGTGCGGTGGTGCAGCAGCTTTCCCGGTTCACGGTCTATCCGTCGAGCCACTTCGTCACACCGCGCGCAACCGTGTTGCGCGCGATCGACGCGATCAAGGCCGAGCTGCGGGAGCGGCGCGAAGCGCTGCTTGCTGCGGGGAAGGTGGTCGAAGCGCAGCGGCTCGAGCAGCGCACACTCTTCGATCTGGAAATGCTCGAAGAGGTGGGGTTTTGCAAAGGGATCGAAAACTATTCGCGCCACCTTTCGGGCCGTGCGCCCGGGGAGCCGCCGCCGACGTTGATGGACTATTTGCCTCCCGACGCGGTGTTGTTCATCGACGAGTCGCACGTCACGGTGGGACAGATCGGGGGAATGTACCGCGGCGATCGCGCGCGCAAGGCCAATCTGGTCGAGTACGGCTTTCGCCTGCCGAGTGCGATGGACAATCGGCCGCTCACTTGGGCGGAGTTCGAAGCACGGATGCCGCAGACGGTTTTCGTTTCGGCAACGCCAGGGGATTATGAACGGGAAACGAGCGACGCGGTGGTCGAACTGGTGGTGCGCCCCACCGGTCTCGTCGATCCGGAGGTGTGGGTGCGTCCCGCGTCGCAGCAGGTCGATGATCTGCTCCATGAAGCGAAACAGCGCATCGCGCGCGGTGAGCGGGTATTGGTGACGGTGCTCACCAAGCGGATGGCCGAAGACCTCACCGAGTTTCTCAACGAAAACGGCGTCCGGGCGCGGCACCTCCATTCCGACATCGACACGGTGGAGCGCGCCGAGATCATCCGCGACCTACGCTTGGGGGCGTTCGACCTTCTGGTCGGGATCAACCTGTTGCGCGAAGGGCTCGATATTCCCGAGGTTTCGTTGGTGGCGATCTTCGACGCCGACAAAGAGGGGTTTTTACGTTCCGAGCGGTCGTTGATTCAGACGATTGGTCGCGCGGCGCGCCACGTTCATGGAACTGCGATCCTTTACGCGGATACGGTCACCGATTCGATGCGCCGCGCGATCGAGGAGACCGAGCGGCGGCGGGCGAAGCAGATCGCCTACAACACGGCGCACGGGATTACCCCTCGTTCGGTGGTCAAAGCGGTCAAAGAGTTGATCGATGGGCTGCCTGCAACCGGCGAGGGCGCGGCGGCCCGTACAAGCGGTCGCGCGGCGTCGCGTGCGGACGGGGATTGGTTGGCGCAGCTCGACCGCAGTGATCCGCACGCGGTCGCGAAAGCGATTCAGAAGCTGGAGCGCGAGATGAAACGCCACGCCGAGGCGCTCGAATTCGAAAAGGCGGCGGCGTTGCGCGATCAATTGCTGGCGTTGCGGCAGTCGGTGTTCGGGTTCGAGACGGTTGCGTGACGCCTTGCCGATTCCGCTTCAGGAGGGAGCATGACGACGCCGATTCGTTTGTTGTGTGTGTGCACGGGCAATATCTGCCGGTCGCCGACCGCGGAAGGGGTATTGCGCCATCTGGCGCAGCAGCGCGGGGTGACGTGGCTCGAGGTCGATTCGGCGGGAACGCACGATTACCATGTGGGCGAACCACCGGACCCGCGGACGCTTCGGGCCGCGCGCGCCCGTGGCTATGATTTGACGACGCTGCGTGCGCGGCAAATCTGCCCCGACGATTTTAGGCGCTTCGATTGGATTCTGGCAATGGATCGCGGCCACCTGGCGCTGCTCGAACGGATGCGTCCGCTCGAGGCACGCGCGCAGCTGGCGCTTTTCATGGCGCAAAGCCGCGCGTTTCCGAATTACGAAGTGCCAGACCCTTACTATGGTGGGCGAGAAGGGTTCGAGCAGGTGCTCGACCTCATCGAAGACGGGGCGGCAGGGTGGCTCGATTGGCTGGAAGCGCGCCATCGAGCCACGCAAAGCGGTTAGTTGCGCCGCGTCTCCACCTGAATGAGCGGCCCTTCGTCGCGTTTCGGGGCGCGCGGGATCACGCGCCCCAAGCCTTCAGGCTGCGGGAAAACCGGTCGATAAGTGACGCGGCTGGGGTCGGTTTCGATCCAGACGAGGCCCGCTTGCGCGACCATTTCCCGCAGCGCCGCGGTATCGATTTCGCGGCGCGGGGCAGGCTCGTCCGTAACCTCGTGCGGCTCGTTGCCCTTCGGCGTCTCTGCGTTGCGGGACGATGGCACAGCGGTTGCGGAAGGCGCCGCGTTGGCGGGCGGCACGCCCGGTTCGGACATTGCCGGCGGGGTTTCGTGGGGTGCGTCCTCTACCGCGCCCGCTGGCAGGTCCGTTGTCGGCTCAGGAGTGCCAAGCGCGGCTTCCGTTGCCGTGTTGCCGTCACGCGGGTCGCCTTCACTCAGGTTTTGCGAAACCGCTGGACGCCCCGGGGGAATGGCGGCCAGCGAGCCGTCGAGCCGTTCCGGGACTGGAAGCGGCGCAAGCAGTACCGGGGCTTCTTCGGAGCCTTCGGCGTTCGCAGGCGACGCACCGGATTGGGGTTCGGCTGCTTCGGGTGCCGTGGCTTCTGGTGCAGCCGGTTGCGATTCGGCACCGGGCTCTTCGTCAGCGGGTGTCTGCTCGGCTGTTTCGCCGTCTTGCGGCACGACTGCCGCGGTTGCGCCAGGCTCTGCCTCCGGACGTTGGGTGGTGTCAAGAGCCGTTTCGCCCGCTGCAGTTGGAGTATCTGTCGTTTCGCCAGCAGCGCTTACTGCCTCTACTTCCGTGACTGCTGGCGTAACCGGTACCGGGAGCTGCCGTTCTGGAAGGATGCCGTCGTCAGGTACGCGCTCCTTCTCGGCGTGCTCGGGTGCTGGCGTTGCTATTTCTTCTGCCGCATCGGTGGATGCCGTCACGGCAGGTTCGGTGGCCTCGGGTTGTGCGGTTTCAGCCCCTTTGGCCGCTTCGCGCGCGGTTTCGGCCGGTTGTGCCGATGCTGCTGACGGTGCGGTCGGGGTCGGTTCTTCAGCCGGAAGCTCCTCGGTTGTGTCCGCTACCGCCGAAGTGGTTTCGGTGGTTGCTGCGTCGTAGGTTTCGGTCGGAGCAGTGGTCTCGCTTTCGGCAGCCGACTCTTTGCGCCGCCCCCGGCTGCGGCGGCGACGCCGTTTGGTCGGCGATTCGCTGCCGCTCTCCGGCGTGAGTACGAGTTCCAACGGTTCGGCGCTCGTTTCCGATTCAGCCGATGACGCGAGGGAGGAGTCGGCAGATTCGGCCAAGGCGCTTAAGGTTTGCGGCTGTGGGGTTCTCGTTTCGCTGGTCAACGCGTCGCGCGGCGATTCGTCGCTCCGTTTGCGGCGCGGTGGGCGACGTCTGTTGCCGTTGCGGCGACCGTTGCCATTTCGCACCGGTGGCGCGGACGGGCTCGCGGTTTCGGTTTCCGATGAGGTAGCGCTGGTGTCGCCCGGTCCCATCAAGCTTTTGAGCCACGCGAAAAGGCGCTGAAGCAGCGGAGCTTGCTGGGGTGCCTCGGTGGTTTGGGCCGTCGGCGCCGTGTCTGCCGTCGCGTCTTCCGGTGCGTCCGTTGCTCGCGTGACCGGGGGCGGGGCGTCGGGGGCGATCCCTTTCACCGCGGCTTCTTGCTTGGGCGCTTTGCGCTCGGACAGGAGGTTCGTCGGCGCGGTTTCCGGCGCTGGCGGCGTGACCAGTTCGTAGCTCACCAAGCGTACGTCCAGGTTGTCGATTTGGTCGTGGCGCAGCCGCACCACTTCGTGCGCTGGCGTTTCCATGTGCCGGTTGGGGATGATCACGACGCGGACCTGGTGGCGCGCCTCGATACGGGCGACGTCGAACCGTTTTTCGTTGAGCAAAAAGGTGCCGACGTCGACCGGAACTTGAACATAAACCGCGGCGGTATGCTCTTTGATCGCTTCTTCTTCGATGATGCGCAGGATATGCAGCGCGGCCGATTCGGTGCTGCGGATATGACCGGTGCCACTGCAGCGCGGGCAGGGGACATAGGTGCCTTCGGCGAGCGCCGGGCGGAGCCGTTGCCGTGAGAGCTCGAGGAGCCCAAATTTGCTGATGCGCCCCATCTGGACCCGCGCCCGGTCGAAGTGCAGCGCCTCTTTGAGTTTCTGTTCGACTTCCCGCTGGTTTTTCGGGTTTTCCATGTCGATGAAGTCGATCACGATCAGGCCGCCTAGGTCGCGTAGCCGCAGCTGTCGCGCGATCTCTTCTGCGGCTTCGAGGTTGGTCTTGAGCGCGGTCTCTTCGATGTCGGCACCTTTGGTCGCTTTGCCGGAGTTGACGTCGATCGCGACAAGCGCTTCGGTGTGGTCGATTACGATCGCACCGCCAGAGGGCAGGGTTACTTGGCGCGCGTACGCGGTTTCGATCTGATGTTCGATCTGAAAGCGGGAAAAAAGCGGGACATCATCGGCGTACCGTTTGACACGGCGCACACAGTCGGGCATCACGTGCTGCATGAACTGGCGCGCCTGCTCGTAAATTTCGTCGGTGTCGCAGAGGATTTCGCTGATGTCGGGCTGGAAGTAGTCGCGGATCGCGCGGATGACGAGCGCGCTCTCTTGATAGATGAGGAAAGGGGCTTTTTGGGCGTTTGCCGCTTCTTCGATCGCGCGCCAGAGCTTCAACAGGTAGTCGAGGTCCCATTGGAGTTCTTCGAGCGAATGGCCGATCGCTGCGGTGCGTGCGATCAGGCTCATGCCCTCCGGGACGTTGAGCAGCTCCAGCATCTGTTTGAGTTCGGCGCGCTCTTCACCGTCGATGCGGCGAGAAACGCCGCCGCCGCGCGGGTTGTTGGGCATCAGGACCAGATAACGCCCTGCGAGCGAAACATACGTGGTGAGTGCCGCGCCTTTGTTGCCGCGCTCCTCTTTTTCGACTTGAACGATCAGCTCTTGACCGACTTCGAGCGCGTCTTGGACACGGGTGCGACCGTTCTGTTCGGTGCTCCGCCAGTAGCTGCGCGCAACCTCCTTGAAGGGAAGGAAACCATGCCGCTCTTCGCCGTAGTCGACGAAGACCGCTTCCAGACTGGGTTCGATGCGGGTGATGACCGCTTTATAGATGTTGCCCTTACGTTGTTCGCGGTGGGCGGATTCGATGTCGATATCGATCAGTTTCTGGCCATCTACGATCGCCACGCGCAATTCTTCGGCTTGCGTGGCATTGAAGAGCATGCGTTTCATCGGATTCGGGTCTCCACGAGTCGATGGGCGGGACCCGACGGGAAAGGGGAGGGATGAGCCGTGCGGACCGCACCGCTTCGCGATGCGCGCAGAGGGTTGGCTTAGACCGAAAAGCAGCCAGCACAACGCTCTTACGCCTAAAGGTACAGGCGAGCGCAATGAGAAGAAGCGGGAAGAAGGCCAAAAAAATCGTGTTCACGGATTCCTCGATGGAGCGCTCGAAACCCAATGAGCGCTTCACTTGCTTTCCTTACGTCAGGCACCGCCGGGGTAGGTTGGTCGGGTTCAGTGCGTAACGAAAAAACCGGTCAAGACCCTTTTGGGAGCGGTGATAAATGGCTCGACCAAAGGAGTAAGATCGGGTCTTGGTCAAGGGTGAAGTATAGTACTGATTATGGGAAAAGCGCAAGATCTCGAAACCGCGCCGGTCAAGACCGCGGTGCGTTTTTTGCAGGTGACCGAGGGGCCGCAGCGGTTGGACAATTTCTTGCGTCGCCATCTGAAGGGGGCGCCGAAAGCGTTGATCTATCGCATCATCCGTAGCGGTGAAGTGCGGGTCGATGGTTGCCGTGCGCAACCCGACAGTCGGTTGCACGCGGGCCAGACGGTGCGGGTGCCGCCGCTGCGTTTGCCTGAACCCGCCAGTGCGGTGGTGCCGCCCGCGCGGGCGCTCGCTTCGCTTTCGGTGGTTTATGAGGATGAGGCGCTGCTCGTCGTCGACAAACCCTCTGGAGTCGCGGTCCATGGCGGGTCGGGTCTCTCCTGGGGATTGATCGAGTGGGTGCGTGCCCATTGGCCAGGAGCGCAGCGTTGGGAGCTCGTCCATCGGCTCGACCGGGATACGTCCGGGTTGCTCGTGATCGCAAAAACGCGCCGCGCTTTGAAAGGGCTGCAAGCGGCTTGGCGTGCTGGCGAGGTGGCGAAAACCTACCTCGCTCTGACAGTCGGGATGCTCACAGAATCGCGTCTGCGCATTCGCGCGCCACTTGAGCGCTATTTGACCGCGGCGGGTGAGCGACGGGTTCGCATTGCCGAGACGGGCAAACCTTCGGATTCGGAGGTGGTTCGTCTTGCGGCGTGGGGCGCGCCCGCGCCGGGATTTTCGCTGGTCGAAGTGCGGATCCATACGGGAAGGACCCATCAAATTCGCGCCCATTTGGCGCACGTCGGGCACCCGATCGCCGGAGACGAAAAGTACGGCGATTTTTCGCTCAATAAGGTGGTAGCGCGTCGACTCGATCTGCCGCGGTTGTTTCTTCACGCCAGCCGCCTAGCGTTTCGTCATCCCGAATCAGGTCGGCGTGTCGTGTGCGATGCGCCGCTACCTGGGGCGCTTGCGCAGTGCGTCAAACGGCTGGGGCGGCCGACCGAAGGTGGGGTGCCCCAGCGGGCACTGGACAGTGTGTTACGGGATTTGCCAGCCGAAATGGCGCAGCAGCCGAACGGTGGCGATCAACGGTAGTCCAATGAGCGCCGTTGGGTCGTCGCTGACCACTTTTTCGACCAGCGCGATGCCGAGTGCTTCGATTTTGGCGGCGCCAGCGCAATCGAGCGGGTGTTCGGTGCGTACGTACCGTTCGATCGCGTCGTCACTGAGGTCGGCGCGAAAAGTCACCGCGGTGGGAACCTCGGTTACCCGGCTCTGTTGCGTCACGGTGTCGAAAACGGCGACTGCCGTATAAAAATAGACGGTTTCCCCGCGCATGCGCTTGAGTTGCGCGATCGCGCGCTCCGGCGTGCCCGGTTTGCCGAAGCGTTCGTTGCCCAGCGCGGCCACTTGGTCGCTGCCGATGATGAGGGCAGGTTGCGCGAATTGACGGGCCGCAGCGCGCGCCTTGGCTTTGGCAAGACGCAAGGCAAGGTCGCGCGGCGATTCGTTGGGTTGCGGGGTTTCGTCGGTTTCGGGGTTTGCGGTGACGAAATCGAGGTTGAGTCGTGCCAGCAACGCACGGCGGTAAGGGGAGGTAGATGCGAGCACCAAAAGCGCAGAATCGGGTCTGTTCATCGGGACGCAAGGCTTTGACAAAAAGTGGCGAACATTTTATCATTCCGCTCTTATGTCCGAACATCCTGATCTCCTCGCTCAGGTATTCGATCCGGTTGCTTTCGTTCGAGGCGACGCGCCGTGGTCCGGAAAAGTGGCCGCAGCGCGGTTTGCGCGTGCAGCGGAGCAGATCGGTGACCTTGCCGCGACGCTCGATTGGCGGGTCGAGCCCGAACGAACGCCGGAAGGGCGTGCCGCGAGTCGGCTGCGCCTCGAAGGCGTGCTGCCCGTGGTCTGCCCGCATTGTCTCGCGGTGGCGCCTTGGACGGTGGCGATCGAACGTCTGGTCGTTTGGTACCGGTCTGCGGCGGCGATTCCGGAAGAGGAGCTCGAGGAGGAGAACTGGGATGCGCGCGTGATGGACGAACCGATCACGCTACTCGAGCTGTTGGAAGAGGAGCTGTTGTTGGCGTGGCCTCAAGGTGCGGTGCATGATGCGTGCGCGTTGCCGGGGCCGACGCAAGTGGGCGAACCGCTTTCCCCTTTTTCCGTGTTACTTCAAATGGAGCGCTAAATCATGGCTGTTCAGCAGAACAAAAAATCACCGTCGAAGCGTGGCATGCATCGGTCGCACGACCGTTTGAAGAATCCGCCAATCGCGGTCGATGCCACTACGGGTGAAGTCCATCTTCGTCACCATGTGACGCCGAGCGGTTTTTATCGCGGTCGTAAAGTGATCGATACCGCTGGCGAATGAACAGCGCGCTCGCTGTCGATTGTATGGGCGGAGACCGTGGGGTCTCCGTCACGATTCCCGCGATCGAAACGTTTTTGACCAACAACACCGTCGCACGCGTCATTGCGGTGGGTATGCCGGATCGGTTGGCGCCCGAAGTCGAGCGTCTTGCGCGCCGTTTTCCGGACCGAATCACCTTAGAGCCGGCGTCTCAGGTCGTCGCGATGGACGAGTTGCCTCAGTCGGCGTTGCGCACCAAGCGCGACTCGTCGATGCGCCGTGCGATCGAGTTGGTGCGAGATGGTCGGGCGGTGGCAGCCGTCTCTGCCGGCAATACCGGTGCGCTGATGGCGATTGCCCGTTTCGTCCTCAAAACCTTGCCTGGGATCGATCGCCCGGCGATCGCGACGGTGTTGCCGGCGCGCACGGGTCGGGTTTGGGTGCTCGATCTGGGCGCGAACGTCGACTGCACCGCAGAACACCTCCTCCAATTCGGTGTGATGGGGGCAGCCTTGGTGCGCGCGGTCGAAGGGGTCTCTGAACCGCGGGTGGGGTTGCTCAATATCGGCGAAGAGGCGATCAAAGGCAACCAGGTCGTTCGCGAAGCCGCGGAATTTCTTGCTGCGTCACCGCTCAATTTCGTCGGCAACGTGGAAGATATCTATGCGGGCACTGCCGACGTGGTGGTGTGCGACGGGTTCGTCGGCAACGTGGCGTTGAAGACGACCGAGGGGCTTGCGCAGATGTTGGCCACGTTCCTGCGGGAAGAGTTTTCCCGTGCGTGGTGGACGAAACTGGCCGCGATGGTCGCATTGCCGGTGTTGCGCCGCTTCAAGGATCGTGTCGATCCGCGGCGGTACAACGGGGCGGTTTTGGTCGGCTTGCGCGGCGCCGTCGTGAAGAGTCATGGCGGGGTCGATGCGTATGCATTTGGTTGGGCGCTCGAGCGGGCTTGGGAGGCCGGCACCCATCGCTTGGTCGATCGCGTCGCAGAGCAGTTGGCGGCACTCAACGGGGTTTGCGCCGCGGAAAACACGGCTGACTCGACGCCTTCTGCGGGATGAAAGGGGAGACGATGGCCCGCTATTCTCGGCTCGTCGCGGTAGGTGGGTACCTTCCAGGGCGCCCCGTTACCAACGAAGATCTCGTCGCGCGCGGGGTTGATACTTCGGATGAGTGGATCCGCACGCGTTCCGGTATCGCGACACGCCACTTTGCCGCCGACGACGAACAGACGAGTGATCTTGCGGTCGCTGCGGCGCAGCAGGCGCTCGCAAGCGCAGGTTGGCAGCCGAACGACGTGGATCTGATCGTTCTGGCCACGTCGACGCCCGACATGATTTTTCCCAGCACTGCGACGATCGTGCAGGACAAACTGGGGATCACCAACGGTTCGCCGGCGTTCGACGTCCAAGCCGTGTGCACCGGTTTCGTCTATGCGTTGACGCTGGCCGACCAATTCATACGGTTGGGCGCCGCGCAGCGGGCGCTGGTGATCGGTGCCGAAATCTTCTCCCGCATCCTGGATTGGCGCGACCGCACCACATGCGTGCTCTTCGGCGATGGGGCGGGTGCGGTGCTGCTCGAAGCGAGCGACGCGCCCGGTATTTTGGCGACGAAATTGCACGCCGACGGACGCCACCGGCATCTTCTCTGTGTTCCGGGCCAGACTGCGAATGGCCAGGTGACCGGAGATCCGTTCGTCCGGATGCAGGGTCAAGCGGTATTCAAATTTGCCGTGCAGTCGCTTGCCGACGTTGCACGAGAAGTGCTCGAGGTGGCTCAGATGACCCCAGATCAACTCGACTGGTTGGTGCCGCATCAAGCCAACATACGCATTTTGGATGCGACGGCCAAGCGTTTGGGGGTTCCTTTTTCGCGGGTACTAACTTCCGTGCAGCAGCACGGTAATACCTCGGCGGCGTCGATACCGCTTGCGTTGTGCGATGCGGTGCAGGCGGGGCAGATTCTGCCCGGTCAAATGGTGCTGCTCGAAGGGATCGGTGGCGGTTTTACCTGGGGCGCTGCGCTGTTGCGTTGGTGACCTGAACCAAAAAGCGAGGAGACGCATGACGACGATGTTTGTCTTTCCCGGTCAGGGGTCACAGAGTGTCGGCATGATGCGCGCCTACGAAGGATTGCCGGAAATTCGGGAAACCTTTCGGGAGGCGAGCGACGCCCTGGGGATCGATCTGTGGCGTCTGGTCGATCAGGGGCCGGAGGCGGAACTGACGCGTACGCGCAATACCCAGCCGGTGATGCTCACCGCTGGCGTCGCGGTCTGGCGGGCATGGAAAGCGCTCGGTGGCCATGATCCTGCGTTCGTCGCAGGACACAGCCTGGGCGAATACAGTGCGCTGGTTGCTGCCGAAGCGCTCGCTTTTTCCGATGCCGTCCGGTTGGTTCGCTTGCGTGGGGAGGCGATGCAAGAAGCGGTGCCGGAGGGCGTGGGTGCGATGGCCGCGATCCTGGGGCTCGACGCTGCGGCGGTCTCCGACGTGTGTGCTCAGGCCGCATCAGCAGAGGAGATCGTTGCGCCCGCGAACCTCAACGCCCCCGGACAGATCGTGGTTGCGGGGCATCGGGACGCGGTCTTGCGGGCTGCGGAGCTCGCGAAAGCGCGCGGTGCCAAACGCGCGGTGCTCTTGCCCGTGAGTGCGCCTTTTCACTGTGCGCTGATGCGCCCCGCTGCGGAGCGGCTCGCGGCAGCGCTCGCCGAGGTCGAGGTGCATTCGCCCCGCATTCCGGTGATCCACAACGTCGACGTGGCGACCCACGCCGAGCCGGAAGCGATTCGTGCCGCGCTCGTTGCGCAAGCCTATTCCCCTGTTCGCTGGATCGAAACGATCGAGCACGCAGCGGCTTCGGGTGTCACGCGCGTGGTCGAGTGTGGTCCTGGGAAAGTGCTCGCAGCGCTCACGAAGCGGATCGTCAAGTCACTCGAAAGCGTCGCGTTGAGCGACGCGCAAGCCGTGCAGTCGCTGCTCGAGAAAGAACGCCATGACGGAAAGGATTGAGATGGAAACGACGGTGCAGGAAACGGTTGCGCGCGCGTTTCGGTTGGATGGGCAAACGGCGCTCGTTACCGGTGCGTCGCGAGGGATCGGCTCGGCGGTGGCTGACTGGCTGGCTGCGGCGGGCGCCTATGTGATCGGAACGGCAACGAGCGAACAGGGCGCGGCGGCGATTCGTGCCCGTTTTGCTGCGGCAGGGCTTGATGGCGAAGGGCATGTGCTCGATGTCACCGACGGCGCTGCGGCCGAGCGCTTGGTTCGCGCGATCGAGAAAGAGCGCGGTGCGATCGCTATTTTGGTCAATAACGCGGGCATTACCAAAGACAACCTGGCGATGCGGATGAAGGACGACGAATGGCAGGCGGTGATCGACACCAACCTCACCGCGGTCTTTCGTCTGTCGCGGCTCGTGCTCAAAGGGATGATGAAAGCGCGGTACGGGCGGATCATCAATATCACCTCGGTGGTCGGCAGCATGGGGAACGCCGGGCAGGCCAACTACGCTGCGGCGAAAGCGGGCGTTGCGGGGATGAGCCGGGCGCTCGCGCGCGAATTGGGCAGCCGCAACATCACCGTGAACTGCGTTGCGCCGGGTTTCATCGAAACCAATATGACCGAAGCGTTGCCCGAAGCCCAACGCGAGGTGCTCGCAAACCAGATCGCATTGGGACGCCTGGGGTCGGTGGCGGAAGTTGCCGGGTGTGTGCTCTTCTTGGCGTCACCCGCGGCATCCTATGTCACCGGCGCCACACTCCACGTCAATGGGGGTATGTACATGGCGTGAAAAAGGCTTGAATTGCTTTTTGCTTTGGTAGAATAACCCCGCTTTTCATCCCGTTCTAGGAGTCATCCGAAATGGAAAACATCGAGCAAATCGAGCAGCGTGTGAAAAAGGTCGTGGCCGAACAACTCGGCGTGAATGAGGCCGACATCAAGAACGAGTCGTCTTTCGTCGAGGATCTGGGGGCCGATTCGCTCGATACCGTTGAGCTCGTCATGGCGCTCGAGGAGGAGTTCGAGTGCGAAATCCCGGACGAGGAGGCTGAAAAGATCACCACGGTGCAACAGGCGATCGATTACATCGTCGCGCACCTCAACAAATAATATCCGTTTATCCGAAGGAGTACGGCATGCGTCGGCGCGTGGTCGTGACCGGCCTAGGGATCGTTTCTCCCGTAGGCAATAGTGTCGAAGAGGCGTGGAAAAACATCGTCGAGGGGCGCTCTGGTATTGGTCCCATCACGCGTTTCGACGCAAGCACGTTTCCGGTGCGCATCGCTGGGGAAGTCAAGGAGTTCGACGTTACAGCGTACCTGCCGAAGAAAGAGGCGCGCCGAATGGATCTCTTCATCCATTACGGCATGGCGGCAGGCATTCAGGCAGTTCGCGACGCCGGATTGGAAATCACCGAAGCCAACGCCGAACGGGTGGGGGTCAATATCGGCTCAGGAATCGGCGGTCTGCCGATGATCGAGTCCACGCACCACGATTTCCTCAACGGCGGGGCGCGTAAGATTTCGCCCTTCTTCATCCCCAGTTCGATCATCAACATGATCTCGGGCAACCTCTCGATCTTGCTCGGCGCGAAAGGCCCCAACCTCTCCGTCGTTTCCGCGTGTGCCACCGGAACCCACTCGATCGGTGAATCGGCGCGTCTGATCCAGTACGGCGATGCCGACGTGATGATCGCCGGGGGTGCCGAATCGACCGTGACGCCGCTAGCGATCGGTGGCTTTGCCTCTGCGAAGGCACTCTCGACCCGTAATGACGAACCCGAAAAGGCGTCCCGTCCGTGGGACAAAGCGCGCGACGGGTTCGTGCTGGGTGAAGGTGCCGGCGTGGTCGTCTTGGAAGAGTACGAACATGCGAAGCGCCGGGGCGCGAAGATCTACGCGGAGCTGGCCGGGTACGGCATGAGCGCGGACGCCTTCCACATGACCGCGCCGTGTGAGGATGGCAACGGGGCGATGCGGTGCATGCGGAATGCGCTGCGGGATGCGCGCCTCGACCCAGACGAAATCGATTACATCAACGCGCATGGTACCTCGACGCCGTTGGGTGACGTCGCCGAAACGTTGGCAGTGAAGCGCGCGTTCGGCGACCATGCGAAGCGGCTGATCATGAGTTCGACCAAGTCGATGACGGGGCATCTGCTGGGGGCCGCAGGCGGCGTGGAGGCGATCTTTACGATCCTTGCGCTACACCATCAGATTGCACCGCCCACCATCAACCTCGACGAACCGGGCGAAGGGTGCGATCTCGATTACTGTCCGCACACGGCGCGGGCGACGAAGATTCGCGCCGCGCTCTCTAATTCGTTCGGATTCGGTGGCACCAACGCAACGCTCGTCTTCAAGCGGATCTGAAGCAGCACGCGGGTGCGCGGCAACCGAAACGGGTGCAGCGCCCAGAAAGGGGGCAGATAGCACGCGCGCCGCTTCCGATGCGATCTTTCTGCCGCCCCCAATGCAGACGTTTGTATTGCTTGTGGGTGTGCACGGGCTCTGTGCGGGGGTTGTGTTCCCTTTCCTCGCCGGCAAAGCGCTCGTACTGGCGGTCGTTTCGCTTGCTTTGTCGCTCTCCGGGACGGCGTGGCGCTGGCAGCAACACCGTGGCGCGGGGTACCTGCTCGAAGGGGACCGGTTGCGGAGGGTTCGGCGTCCGACGGGACCGCATGGCGCAACCCTGACCACCCAGTTCGCAGACAACACCGCACGGCTCGTTGCGCTTCAGCGCGTGGGGTTGTGGTGGCGACTCACCGCCCGTACGGTCAAGGGAGCCCATTTCACCATTTGGATCGAATGGTGGCGGCTCTCCGCTGCCGATGACTGGCGTCTTGCGGTTCGCGCGCACGGTTGGATCGGGGACGCTGCGCAACCGCTGGCTTGACGGGACGATGCGCCGAAAACGGGATCAAAGGATCGTTTTCAGCGGGGCCGCCGTGGGCGAAGCACCGTATTGCGCGCTTTCGGTAACGGTTCGGAGTAGTCACGTGAATAGTGCAGCCCTCGGCTCTCCTTGCGGCGCATCGCCGAACGGACGATCAGTTCGGCGACGAGCACGAGGTTGCGTAACTCGATGAGGTCGTTGTTCACGCGAAAGTGGGCATAGAACTCGTCGATTTCCCGTTTCAAGAGACGGATGCGGTGCATCGCGCGCAACAACCGTTTGTCGCTGCGCACGATACCGACGTAGTCCCACATGAAGCGGCGCAGCTCATCCCAGTTGTGGGAGATCACCACCTCTTCGTCCGGATCGGTAACCTGGCTCTCATCCCATTCGGGGAGGACACAGGCAGGAAAGACCGGCTGCGCGAGGATGTCGTTCGCAGCCGCTTCGCCAAATACCACGCATTCCAAAAGGGAATTGCTGGCCAAGCGATTGGCGCCGTGCAGCCCCGTACATGAGGTTTCGCCTACTGCATAGAGGTTGGGAAGGTCGGTGCGAGCGCGGAGATCGACCACGACGCCGCCGCAGGTGTAATGGGCCGCCGGTACCACGGGGATCGGCTCGCGCGTGATGTCGATCCCGAGCTCGAGACAGCGCTGCGTGATGGTGGGGAAATGGCTGCGAATCCATTCGGCCGGTTTGTGGCTGATGTCGAGATAGACGCAATCGAGCCCGTGTTTCTTCATCTCGAAGTCGATCGCCCGCGCGACGATGTCGCGTGGCGCAAGCTCCGCACGCGGATCGTGGCGCGGCATGAACCGCTCGCCGTTCGGGAGTTTGAGGATACCTCCTTCGCCGCGCACCGCTTCGCTGATCAAGAAAGATTTGGCGTGGGGATGGTAGAGGCAGGTGGGATGGAACTGGATGAACTCCATGTTCGCGACGCGACAGCCGGCGCGCCACGCCATCGCGATCCCGTCACCCGTTGCGATATCGGGGTTGGTCGAGTAGAGGTAGACCTTCCCGGCGCCACCAGTGGCAAGCACAGTGTGCGACGCTGCGACCGTTTTCACCCAGCCGGTGGTGCGGTCGAAGAGGTACGCGCCCACGCACCCCCGCTCCGGCATTCCCGCCCGCGCGCCGGTGATGAGATCGAGCGCGAGGTGATTCTCCCAAATGGTGATGTTGGGGTGGGCACGCACTTTCGCAGTGAGGGTCTCTTGGACCGCAGCGCCGGTGGCGTCGGCCGAATGGTAGATGCGCCGCTCGGAATGGCCCCCTTCGCGCGTCAGGTGGTAACTGCCGTCGGCGTCGCGCGTAAAGGGCACACCTTGCGCGATCAACCATTCGATCGCGCGGTGGCCGTGTTCGACGACGAAACGAACCGTTTCGACGTTACAAAGCCCGGCGCCGGCGATCAGCGTGTCTTGAATGTGCGACGCGATTCCTTCGGGGGTGTCGAGCGCAGCGGCGATGCCGCCTTGTGCCCATTGGGTGGCCGTGTCGGTGAGTGACCGTTTCGCAACAAGCAAGACGCGGCGCTGGTCGGCAAGACGAAGTGCTACCGATTGTCCGGCAAGACCTGAGCCAATCACCAAGACTTCGAAGCAATGCGCGGTCACAGCCTTTCCCCTAGCGAATTGCGCGCACCAATCCTAGCATATTCCGGAACATTTCCTGCGATCCATGGTCAGTATCAGAGCACGGCGCGCCGCGTATAATGCGCGCATGGCGGCAAATACTTCGAAAACGGATCGCGGCGTGCAGGATACGCCTCGGGCGCTTACCGATGCAGCGTTGGTGGCACGCGTGCAGGCGGGCGACCAGGCAGCGTTTGGGTTGTTGGTGGAAAAATACCGCCGCCGGGTGGAGCGTTTGATCTCGCGGTTGGTGCACGATCCCGCTGAGGTAGAAGATTTGGCGCAGGAAGCATTTATCAAAGCGTACCGCGCCATCAATGCGTTTCGCGGCGAAAGCGCGTTTTATACCTGGCTCTACCGGATTGCGCTCAATACCGCGAAGAACCATCTGGTGAGCGCGAAACGCGAGGTGACTACGGCAAGCACGACCCAGGCCAACGACGAAGGAGAGTCGTTCGACCTTCTGGATGGACAGGGAACGGACGAGACGCCGGAACGGTTGCTGCTTTCGCAGGAGATCGCGCGGACGGTGGAGGCAGCGATGGCCGAGCTCCCGGAAGAATTGCGCACGGCAATCCAATTACGGGAGCTTGAAGGGTTGAGTTACGAAGCGATCGCAGAGGCGATGGGGTGCCCGATCGGAACGGTGCGGTCCCGCATTTTTCGGGCGCGGGAAGCGATTGCTCGCCGATTGCGCCCCCTTCTGGAAACACCACCCGATCGACGCTGGTAGTTCGGGGATTGCGATAACGACAAGGCAGACGAGGCGAAGATGGATCGGTTGAATGGCAACGAGGAAGTGCTCTCCGCGTGGTTCGACGACGAGTACGCGGAACCGGCAACGGATCTCGATCTCGAAGCGATCCTGCGCGACCCCAACACACGAAGCACCTGGGGAACCTACGCGCTGATCGGTGCAGCGCTGCGTGGCGAACCGCTCGCAACACCGTCGGACGGTTTCGTCGCTGCGGTGCTGCAGCGCATCGCAGAGCCCGGCTCCGAAGCACCCCCGCAAAGGGAACTGGCTCGCTTGGCAGACGCTGCAGGAGGGGACGGAACGACGCCCGTTACCGCAGCAAACGACGCGTGGTGGCGCTGGAGCGCGGTGGCTGCCACGCTCGTTGCGGTGGTGGTAACGGGCGTTTTGGCGTTGCAGTCGCCCCGTGAAGCGGGCGTGCGCGTTGCAGAACGGGAAATGGCGCTTCGCGCCGAGTCGGTCGCTTTCGCCCCTGCGGCAATGGGCGGGCAGCGGCGCTTGCCGACGCTGCCGATGGGCGTGCGTTCGGTCGTCGTGGCAGCAGACGCGGGGGTACAACCGGTACGATTCACTTCAGCCCCGTTTTACATGTTGGCGCACAACCCGGCGCAGCCCATGGGCGGCGTGACTGTGCGCGCCCTTGCCACGCCGCCGCGCGTTTCGACGAATGCCCGATGAGGGGAGGAAAGGGGGCGATGGGGCGCACGCAGCGGCT
>Ga0207871_100031_pt1 | contig 89922 bp, 81 predicted proteins | sample Passage260A_FD_187371 | JGI IMG/M metagenome (GOLD analysis project Ga0207871, IMG submission 187371) | Cellulose adapted compost microbial communities from Newby Island Compost Facility, Milpitas, CA, USA - Passage2 60A (SPAdes) (version 2) ...
GAGCACCTGAGCCGGGAGCAAACGGGTTCCGGGCATCGGCGCAAAGCCCAACAACGCACGCAGCCGGTCGTTTTCCCGCCGCGCCGCCGCACCCTCCCAGATTTGCGCCGACAAGATCAGCAACTGGCGGCGCAGTTCGGCGTTCTCTTGTTGCAGCGCGACGACGTCGATCGTCGTCCGCTCCAGCATCTCCCAAACGCGAAACGGCCACTGCCCCGCAGCGACCAACGGCCGCACCAGAACGGAGACGCCATCGCGTAACGGTGTGAGCCAGTCGAAGCGGGCGTCGGCGACCATCACCGCGATCGCGACGAGCGTCGCCAACCACGCACGCGTCGTGAGCGGCAGCGCCCGGCGGAACGAAAGGTGCGTCGCGGCCGAATCAGCCACGGTCATTCATGGGTGAAAATCGTATCCAAAAGATCGACCTTTTCGAGCGCCGCACCGCACCCCCGCGCAACGCAGGTGAGCGGATCGTCGGCGACGAAGACCGGCAACCCTGTCTCCTCCTGGATCAAGCGGTCGATGTCTTTGAGGAGCGCGCCACCGCCCGTGAGCACGATCCCGCGCTCCGCGATATCGGCACCCAGCTCAGGCGGAGTCTGTTCCAACGCGATCTTCACCGCGGAGACGATCTGATTGAGCGGTTCCTGGATCGCTTCACGCACTTCGTTCGACGAAACCGTAAAAGCACGCGGAATCCCTTCGGCCAAGTTACGCCCCTTCACTTCGATCTCGAGCACCTCGGCGGTCGGAAACGCGGTTCCGATCGCTTTTTTGATCATCTCGGCCGTCGCCTCGCCGATCAACATCCCGTAATTGCGGCGAATGTAATTGACGATCGCATCGTCGAACTTGTCGCCACCGACACGGATCGACCCGGAATAGACCATCCCACCGAGCGCGATCACGCCGACTTCGGTCGTACCCCCGCCGATATCGACGACCATCGAACCGGTGGGCTCGGCAACCGGCAACCCTGCGCCGATCGCCGCAGCCATCGGCTCTTCGATCAGATAGACCTTGCTGGCCCCCGCGGCGAGCGCCGCGTCACGAATCGCGCGCCGCTCCACCTGCGTCGACCCACACGGTACACAGATGATGATGCGCGGCGACGGTGCAATCAATTTCGACGCATGGACCTTTTTGATGAACTGTTTGATCATCTGCTCGGTGACGACGAAATCGGCGATCACGCCGTCCTTCATCGGTCGGATCGCCTCCAAATTGCCGGGCGTCTTACCGAGCATCTCTTTTGCGGTCTTACCGACCGCCTGGATCGTCTTCTTCCCGGTGCTGGCATCGACACGTATCGCCACCACGGACGGCTCGTCGAGCACGATGCCGCGGCCGCGCATATAGATCAACGTGTTGGCCGTCCCCAGATCGATCGCCAGGTCGTTGGAGAACCACGAACGCAAAAAGCCAAACATACGAATTCCTCGAACGAGAAGAAGCACCGATCGTGCTTCGCAAATGCCCATGCGATATGATACCCTACCGCGTTTCCGATTGTGACGACACGGTTCGAACCATGGCGTTTACCACCGAAGCGATTCACCGTTTGGCCGCGCTGGCGCGGCTTGCGCTTTCTGATGCCGAAGCCGAACAGATGGCGCACGAACTCGACGGCGTCTTCGCGCTGCTCGATCGGTTACAAGCAGCACCGACCGACGGAGTCGAGCCGCTCGCGCACCCATTGGAGCTCACGCAACGGCTGCGTGACGACGCCGTCACCGAACCCGACCGGCGCGACGCGCTGATGGCATTGGCCCCGCTTGCCGAAAACGGCCTCTACCTGGTTCCCAAGGTCATCGAATCATGAATGCGCAGCACCCCCTTACCATCAGCCAATTGCGCCGCGCCTTCGCCGAAGGGAAAACCACTCCCGAAGCGGTGGCGCGCGCAGCCTGCGAACGTGCGCACGCATTGCAGCCTACCCTCAACGCCTTCATCACGATCGCCGACGACGCGACGCTCGCCGCACGGCTGACCGAACTCGCTGGCGCATCCCAGGCCTCCGGGCCTCTTGCCGGGATCCCGATCGCGCACAAAGACCTCTTTTGTACCACGGAATACCCAACCACCGCGGCGTCGAAAATGCTCGACGGTTACCACTCACCGTTCGATGCAACGGTCGTTACGCGTCTCAAAGCGGCGGGAACCGTGACGGTCGGCAAAACGAACCTCGACGAATTCGCGATGGGTTCGGCAAACGCGCACAGTTATTTTGGTCCGTGCCGCAACCCGTGGGCAACCGACCGCGTCCCGGGCGGTTCGTCAGGTGGCTCGGCCGCAGCGGTCGCGGCCGGGATCGTCCCCGCGGCGACGGGAACCGACACCGGCGGGAGCGTGCGCCAACCCGCAGCGCACTGTGGCGTGACCGGGCTGAAACCGACGTACGGTCTGGTGAGCCGCTGGGGGATGATCGCCTACGCCTCCTCGTTCGACCAAGCCGGAGTCTTTGCCCGCACCGCCGAAGATTGCGCGCTGCTTTTGCACACGATCGCCGGGTTCGATCCCCTCGACTCCACCTCGGCGGCCGTCGACGTTCCCGACTACGCTGCGGCACTTGCCGCGATCGCTACAGACCGGCCACTCGCTGGCTGGCGCATCGGCGTTGCGCAATCGTTCTTGGCTGCCGATGGGCTCCAACCCGAAGTTCGCGACGCGGTCCTTGCCGCAGCGCGCCGCTATGAGCAGCTCGGAGCAACGCTCGTCGACATCCATCTCCCCCAAGCAGAACTGGCGATTCCCGCCTACTACGTCCTGGCGCCTGCGGAGGCGTCGAGCAACCTTGCGCGCTACGACGGTGTCCGGTACGGCTACCGCACCGCACACTACGACGACCTTTTCGAAATGTACACCCGCACCCGCGCCGAAGGGTTCGGCTGGGAGGTGAAGCGGCGTATCCTCATGGGCACCTACGTGCTCTCTGCCGGCTACTACGACGCCTACACCCGCAAAGCGCAGCAGGTGCGGCGGCTGATCACCGACGACTACCGCAACGCGTTTGCCGCGTGCGACCTCATCCTCACACCGGTAACCCCCACCACCGCGTGGCGGGTGGGTGAAAAGAGCGACCCGGTAGAAGAGTACCTGGCCGACGTGTTCACCATTGGCGTCAATTTGGCCGGTTTGCCAGCGATCGCCCATCCCTGCGGGTTCGACGGAGCGGGCTTGCCGATCGGCGCGCAACTCATCGCCCCCCATTTCGGCGAAGCGAAACTGCTCGCCGCGGTCCATGCCTACCAGAACGCAACCGATTGGCACCGCGCGCTGCCCCCGGTTGCCGCGTGCTGAAGGAGCGAAAGCGATGAGCATGAATCGTTACGAAGCGGTGATCGGACTCGAAATTCACACGCAACTCACCACGCGCAGCAAGATCTTTTCCGGAGCGGCAACCGCGTTTGGCGCCGAACCCAACCGGCAGGTGAGCTGGATCGACGCGGCGTTGCCCGGTACCCTTCCGGTACTCAACCGCGAAGCGGTGGCGTGCGCGATCCGCTTCGGCCTCGCGGTAAACGGGACCATTGCGCCGCGTAGCGTTTTCGCACGCAAAAACTACTTTTACCCCGACCTGCCCAAAGGGTATCAGATCAGCCAGTACGAACTGCCGGTGGTCTCTGGCGGTGCCCTCACCATCCGAGTGGGGGACGGAGCGAACGCTTACCAGAAAACGGTGCACCTCACCCGCGCCCACCTGGAAGAGGACGCGGGCAAGAGCCTGCACGAAGACTTCCATGGCATGAGCGGCATCGACCTCAACCGTGCCGGCACGCCGCTCCTCGAGATCGTCTCCGAACCGGAGATGAACAGCGCCGCAGAGGCGGTCGCGTACGCCAAAGCGCTCCACGCGCTGGTTCGCTGGATCGGCATCTGCGACGGCAACATGCAAGAAGGGTCGTTCCGGGTCGACGCCAACGTCTCGGTCCGCCCACGCGGTGAGACCAAGCTGGGCACGCGGCGCGAAATCAAGAACCTCAACTCGTTCCGCTTCCTCTACCAAGCGATCGAATATGAGATCGCCTGGCAAATCGACGAATTGGAATCGGGCCGCCCGATCGAACAGGCCACCGTCCTCTTCGACCCGGAGAAAGGGGAGACGCGGGTGATGCGCACTAAGGAAGAGGCGCACGACTACCGCTACTTCCCCGACCCCGATCTGCTACCACTCGTGATCCCTGCCGAATGGATCGAACGCGAACGCGCGGCACTACCGGAACTCCCCCAGGCGCTTGCCGAACGGTTCGAAACCGCCTACTGCCTCTCGGCGCACGACGCGGCGCTCATCGTCAGCGACAAGGCGCTCGCCGACTTCTTCGTCGCCACCGTCGAAGCAGCGGGGTCTGCGCTCGCCAAACCGTGCGCCAACTGGCTTTTGGTCGAAGTGCTCGGGCGGCTCAACAAAGAGGAGCGGTCGATCGAAAGCGCCCCCGTGACCCCCCACCAGCTCGCGGCGTTGGTCGCGCGCGTTGCCGACGGCACCCTCTCCTCCACCGGGGGCAAGCAACTCTTGGCCGCGTGGTGGGCCGGTGACGCCCGCTCAGCGGACGAACTGATCGACGCGCTGGCGCTGCGCCAGGTCAATGACACGGCGCTCCTCGAACAGCTCGTCGCGGAAGCGATCGCCGCGAATCCGAAATCGGTTGCCGAATACCGTTCGGGGAAAGAAAAAGCGCTCAACGCGATCGTCGGCGCGGTGATGAAAGCCTCCAAAGGCAAGGCCAACCCGAAGCAGGTCACCGAATTGATCCGCCGTGCATTGGCATCTTAACGTTTTATTTTATTCTACTTCAACATATTCGTATGCGATAATGGCGACCTCTTCCGTCGGAAGGTGTCGCCATGTGGGCTTGGCTCGTCGACCGCTTCGAAACCCCGTATCTCCTCGCCACACTCGGTGCGCTCATCGGGCTCGCATTCGGCTACTTTGGCCAACGTTCTCGATTCTGCCTGCGCGCTGCAACGATCGAATTCGCCGAACGGCAATGGGGACAGCGCACCACGGTCTGGCTCATCACCTTCTCGGTTGCGGTGATGGGGACGCAGCTCGCGATTGCTTCGGGCTGGTTCGACACCGCGAACGTTCGGCAGCTGGCCAGCGTCGGCAGCCTCTCCGGCGCGATCCTGGGCGGGCTGATGTTCGGCACCGGGATGATCCTCACCCGTGGCTGTGCGTCGCGCATGCTGATCCTCGCGGGAACCGGCAACCTACGGTCGCTCCTTTCCGGGCTCGTCTTTGCAGTCACCGCGCAAGCGGCAACCGGCGGAATCCTCGCTCCGTTTCGCGAATGGTTGAACGCGCTCTGGACGATCCCAGGCGGCACTGCGCGCGACCTGTTGGCGATTTTGGGTTGGGGGCGCCCCTTTGCGATCGCGTTCGCTGGCGTTTGGCTCGTTGCAGCGATCCTCTGGGCAATTCGTTCGCGGCTACCCCGCGCCCAAATCGGACATGCGATCGGCGCCGGTGCGGTAATCGTCGTCGCGTGGATCGCCACCTACCAACTCTCGCTGGTTTCGTTCGACCCGGTTCCGGTGCGCAGCCTCACCTTCACCTCGCCTTCGGCGAATGTCCTGATGACCGTTCTGGCTACCGCCACCGTGCCCCTGGACTTCGATTTTTTCTTCATTCCAGCCGTACTCCTTGGCGCTTTTTTGGCCGCATGGCACAATCGTGAACTCGAGCTCCAAGGGTTTCAGGGCGGGCACGCGATGAAGCGGTATCTCGCTGGTGCCGTATTGATGGGCTTCGGCGGCATTCTGGCCGGCGGCTGTGCGGTAGGCGCAGGCGTTACCGGCGCGTCGCTCTTTTCCCTCACCTCGTGGCTCACTCTGTTGGCGATGTGGGTCGGCGGGATCGTCACCCATCGGCTGGTCGACGGAACGATGCGAGCCACTTGACGATGTGGGATGCAACGCGTTTTCAAGAGACGCTCAAAAGCGAATTGACCGCGGCGCACGATGGCGCGGAAATCGAGCGGTTGGTGCATCGCCACGCCACCCAGTTGCTGCGCACGCTTGCGGCAGAGCGGCACCGTCCGGCATCCCCAGACGACGAACCCGCCTGGGGGGAATTGCTCGAAACCGTCGATATTCTGCGCAGCCACGCCCACACGCTCACCCGGAACGACCCTGAGCGGTTTTGGGCGCTCTGGTCCGTGTTGCTCGTGCTCTATGCGACCGTGGCACAGCGCCTTTCGAACCACACCCGGTACCGAACCCATTTGGCCGTTGCGTTCGCCCGAATGGGGTGGTTACTCCAGCAAGCCTTCGATTGGTTCTGGCAGCGCGCCCACGCGATCCCCGAAGCGCTGTGGAATGCGCTCTATCGCCTCTATACTGCGGCAAGCGAGCGTCGGGTCGTGTGGAAACGGGTCGAAGACCCCCTCACCCGCGACGGCAAGACGTCACCGCATGAGCAGGTCGCCGCGGTGCTTGCCACCTTTCTCGTCGATCCCGCGCGCACCCCGCCGCCGCAGCTTGCCGCGTTCCGCGAACTGATCGAGACCCACGCGGCTTATCTCCAAATCGTACCCAAGAGCTGGCTTGCTCCAGACGATAAGACCCACCGCTATGGTTTTTCCCTCCACAGTTGGGCACCGCCTCGACTGCATGGTGATGACACCGAACAGGATCTGTGGCTCCTCGATTGCGAAGCCATGCTCCATCAACTCCAAAAAGAGGGTGTAGCGCCATCGGCAGATCCTTTACTGGACAGTGCCGAGGTGAAAAGCGTGCGGGAGGCGTTGTGTCAACTGCTGGCACAACCGCCCAAAGGACGGTCACAGCAGCGCGAATCGGGCGCGCTCGAGCCAGCGCGCCTGATTCAGGGGTGGGACGCAATCTACACTGCAGTCGCAGGCCGTCCGTTCGAATACCAACTCGGATCGGAGCGCTCCCCGTACCTCCGCACCCAGCGGATCGCGCTTTTTGTCGATGGTTTGGGCAACGTCAGCGATGCGAACGACGAGGAACACAACCTTTTGCGCGTCTGGGACAAAAGCGCCGAGGGTTGGCAGTTGATCCAACCGCTTTCGGTCGCTCGAATCACTGCGGATACGTTCGTCCCGCAACAGTTGGTCGCATTACAAACCACCAGCCCCAGTCTGGACGCGAAACGCTGGGTACTTGCGCGTATCCGGTGGCGTTCTCAGACGGAGAACGCTTTCCACATTGGCATCCAACGGTTCACGTACGATCGCGTGATCCCCCTTGCCGCAAGACCCTTCAGCCCCATCGGTACCGACCCCCTTCCCTGGTCGCCCGCGTTTCTGCTGATTCGCTCACGGGACGCGCTCGACCCGTGGGAGACGCTCATCGTTCCGGTGCAAGACGAACCCTTCCCCAAACAGTGGGAACTTCACCTCAACAAGGAAGAGCGGTTGATCTTGGTGGAAGAGCGGCTCGAAGTCGGTTACGACTACTGCTGGTTCTCGTTCCGCTCATTGTGAGCAACGGTCGTGACGCGCCAGCGCGGGCGTGGGAAATCGAGACGAAAACAGCTTCCTTTGCCCACTTCGCTCGTGATCGCCAAGCGCGCACCGTGTCGTTCGGCGACATGCTGGACGATCGCCAACCCCAGACCGGTTCCGCCGCTTGCGCGGGAGCGTGCCCGGTCGACCCGGTAGAACCGTTCGGTGAGCCGCGGTAGATGTTCTTTGGGAATCCCGATCCCTGTGTCCTCGACCCAAAGGGCCAAGGCATCCCTGTGCGCCGTCACGCCGATGGTCACCCTCCCGGGCGCGGGGGTATACCGTATCGCGTTGCTCACCAAATTGCGTAATGCCGTTGCCAACTCCGCCTCGTCGCCGTGTAATTGCGCCGTGGCGAGCGGTTCCGGTAACGCAACCGTGACGGTGAGCCCTTCAGGCGCCAACGTCCACGCCAACTCGGCTGCTTCGTCGATCAGCGCCGCCACTGAAATCCACTCGAACGCAGGCGGCGCGCCGCTTTCCAGTTCTGCGAGCTGCAGCAGATCGCGCACCAGGCGCAACATCCGTTTCGCTTCCCGCTCGCACTGGGCGATGAGTTCGCTGCGTTGTGCTGGTTCCAACGGAAAATCGCGCTCGGCAAGCGTCTCCAAACCGCCGATCAACACCGTCAGCGGGGTCCGCAGCTCGTGCGAAACGTTTGCGACGAAATCGCGGCGCATCGCAGCAACGCGCTGGCGTTCCGTCGCATCCTCGATCCACAAGAGGCCGCTTTCCGGCGTATCCGTATGGGCGAACCAGTAGAGCCGCCATTCGAAGGTGCGTTGCCCAATCTGGACCGTTTTCGTCACGCCGTTGGCACCGGCACGCACCGCTTCTGACCAACAGGTCGTGTCGGGCAAAAACCAGACCACCGGTTGCCCCAAGTGGCGCGCTGGCCGCAGCGCCAACCAAGTACATGCGGTCTGATTCGCCCACTGCACCATGCCCGCCCGTACCCAAACGATCGCAACGGGCACGTCGGACAAGAGCGCCAGCAACTGCGACAAGTCGTTCGCTTGCTGCGCACGATCGCGCTGCGACGCCGCCTGCTCCGCCTCGGCGCGCGCCAACGCCGTCTCTACCTCATGGCAACGGCGCTGCGCTTGCCACCATCCCCAACCCGCTACAGCCGCAACCGCGATCGCCGCACCCGTGCTGCCAGCGACGACGCTCGCCACACCAACCCCGATCGCGCCGAGCACCAGGCCGAAACGTTCGTGACGCGGGCGCATCGTTCACAGCGGTTCGAGGGGGATCGCGGTGATGCGGTAACCTGCGCCGCGAACCGTCTCGATCATGCCGTCGGCCTTGAGGGGCCGCAACGCCAAGCGCAACCTCCGGACATGGACATCCACGGTACGCTCTTCGATGAACGCATCGTCGCCCCAGACGCGATCGAGCAGCGTGGCGCGATCCCATACCCGTTCCGGATGGGTCACGAAAAAATGCAACAGCCGGAATTCGGTCGGTCCCAGCGTCTGCTCCGCACCGGCGCGGCGGACGACACGGCGATCGGGCACCAGTTCAAGCCCGCCGAACGCAACCGGTCCGGCTTCCGGCTCCGGCTGCCGCCGCCGCAACACCGCACGGATCCGCGCCAGCAGTTCCCGCGGCGAGAACGGTTTGGTGACATAATCGTCGGCCCCCCCTTCGAGCCCGCGCACCTTGTCGGCTTCCGCAGCGCGAGCCGTCAGCATCACCACGGGAATCTGCCGTGTACGGTCGTTGTGGCGCAACCGCTCGAGCAACGTGATCCCCGAGACGTCGGGCAACATCCAGTCGATCACCGCAATATCGGGCAACAGTTCGTCCAACCAGCGTAGCGCCGTACGCACGTCTGGCGCTTCCAGCACCCGAAAACCCGCGTTCTCCAGGTGCAACACCAGGAGCGAACGGATCGCGGCATCGTCTTCAACGAGCAATATCGTTCGTGTTTGGCTCATCGCTGCGATCATAATCGAATGAGATGACAGTTTTGTGACAAAGGCGTGGCGATCGCGCCCCCCTGCCCACGCGCGATTCATGGTAAGCTAAACGATTGTCTGAGCCATCTTTCGTGCGCACCATGAATCTCGACCCTCGTCATGTTCCCGAATCGGTGGTTTACCACCAACGGCGCAACCAGCTCGAAATCACGTTCGCCGATGGCGCCACGTTCACGTTCGACCCCGAATATCTGCGGGTGTTCAGCCCGTCTGCCGAAGTCCAAGGTCACGGCCCCGGTCAATCCGTATTGCAGACCGGCAAAAAAGGGGTGCGAATCGATCGGCTGACCCCTTCAGGTCATTATGCCCTTCAGATCGCATTTTCGGACGGTCATGACAGCGGCATTTACACTTGGACCTATCTGCGCGAACTCGGCGAAACCTATGCAGCGCGGTGGGCCGACTACCTCGCCCAACTGCAAGCGGCTGGCGCGAGCCGTGAACCGACTTCCCATACCAACACCGAAGCAAGCCGCCTTTCGGATGCCGCGTGTGGGTGCGGGCAAGGAGGGTGTGCGCGATGAGCGAGCACGCCGATTTCGGGTTCCGCCAGGTTCCCGCACCAGAAAAGAAGCGGTTGGTCGGGCAAGTCTTCGATTCGGTCGCCGACAAATACGACGTGATGAACGATCTGATGTCGGCAGGGCTCCACCGCTTGTGGAAACACTATACGATCGCCACCTCGGGCGTGCGTCCCGGTCACCGGGTATTGGATATCGCTTCGGGCACCGGGGATCTCGCGTTGGCGTTCGCGCGGCGCGTCGGACCCACCGGCCAGGTGTGGATGACCGACATCAACCACGCGATGCTTGTGCGCGGCAAAACGCGCCTCCTCGAAACAGGCGTCATTCCTGCGTTTGCCCAGTGCGACGCGGAGCAACTCCCCTTTCCCAGCGACACGTTCGACTGCGTTTCAGTCGCGTTCGGCTTGCGCAACATGACCCACAAAGAGGCAGCACTTGCCGAAATGCTGCGCGTGCTCAAACCGGGCGGACGCCTGTTGGTTCTGGAATTCTCTCGCGTCTGGGCGCCGCTCTCCCCGCTTTATGACTGGTACTCCTTTCAGGTGCTGCCGCGGCTCGGCAAAATCGTCGCGAACGACGCCGAGAGTTACCGCTATCTCGCGGAATCGATTCGGGTACACCCCGATCAGGAGACGCTCCGTCAGATGATGGAACGCGTCGGCTTCGTCGCGGTACAATACCACAACCTGACCGCTGGGGTGGTTGCACTCCATCGCGGCTTCAAACCGTAACAGGAGGATTTCGCCGATGACCTATGCGCATCGCATGGCACGATTGGTTTTGACCGCTTTCGTTGCGTGTGCCACGTTGTTCCTGACCGCCTGGCCGGACGACGCCGAAGCGCGCCGCCTGGGTGGTGGGCGCAGCTTCGGTATCCAGCGCCAGATCACCCCACCACCGCGCCCCGCTCAAATCGCGCCAGCGCCCAAACCGGCAACCCCTGGCGCAACGCCCCAAACCACACCGCGCCGTTCCTCGTGGTTGGGACCACTCGGCGGTCTCGCGGCGGGGCTCGGCCTGGCGTGGCTCTTTTCTTCCCTCGGTTTGAGCGACGAATTCGGTTCGCTGCTCCTGATCGCGCTCTTTGCAGGCGGCCTCTTTTGGCTCTTCCGCCGGTGGCAATCGCCGCAGATGCGCCCAGCGGAGACTGCGGCTGGCGCATCGCCCCAGGCGACGTGGCGTACCGCCGATCGCAACTCGTGGCCATCTAACTCATGGCCATCTGCTGCTGCCGGGCACGCTGCGCAAGCCGCAGGGGATGCCGATACCACCAACCCCCTTCGTGCTCAGCTCGACGAAACGGCGTTCCTGCAGGAAGCGAAACGGCAGTTCGTCGCGCTGCAAGCAGCACACGACGCGCAAGATTGGGCAGCGATCGCGCGTCTGGTCACCCCGCAACTGCTCGCGGAACTCCAGGCGAACCCAACCTGGGAGCCCAGCCAACAGACCGATGTGGTGCAACTCTCCGCGGAACTCCTCGACCTGACCGACGAAGGGGACCACTATCTGGCTACGGTACGCTTCAGCGGGTTGATCCGAGAAACGCCATCGACGCCGCCCGCGTCGTTCGCCGAGCTCTGGCACCTGGTCAAACCGAAGTCGGGTGGCGGTTGGAAAGTTGCGGGGATTCAACCGGCGTAAAGCCGTCGTAGTGTCAATCGATCTGCTGTTTGCTACCGTCTCGAACTCCTAGGCGCCTCCTTTATCTGCGTGCCACGATTGTTACGCGACAAAAAAAGCCCGAGGGTGCGGCAACACACCCTCGGGCTCTTCGCGAATTACGCGATTCGGGTTCGGTTGGTTATGCGCCACCCACGCGGTGTTTGAGCTTTTTCATCCGCTCGATCGCCTGGAGCTGCGCCACCGCTTCGGCGAGTTCGGCTTGCGCTTTCGCGTAGTCGATCGCCGCGTTGCGGTTTTGCAGTGCCTCCTCGGCGCGGCGCTTCGCTTCGATTGCGCGCGCTTCGTCCAGGTCGGCACCGCGCACTGCGGTATCGGCCAACACCGTCACCAAGTTGGGTTGCACCTCGAGAATGCCGCCCGAAACGAAGATGATCTCTTCGCCATGGTCCGGCGTCTTGACCCGAACGGTCCCCGGGCGGATTCGCGTCAGCAACGGCGCATGACCTGGTAATACGCCCAGTTCGCCCGCTTCTCCGGGCAGAACCACCATTTCGGCAAGCCCGGAGAAGAGCTCTTCTTCGGCGCTCACCACATCGACATGTACGGTCATCGCCATGACACCACCCCTTGTTTATTGGACCTTCTTGGCTTTTTCGAATGCCTCGTCGATCGTCCCGACCATGTAGAAGGCCTGTTCGGGCAGGTGGTCGCACTCGCCTTCGACGATCATCTTGAAGCCGCGGATCGTCTCCTTGAGCGGAACGTATTTGCCCGGCGTCCCGGTAAACACCTCGGCGACGTGGAACGGCTGCGACAAGAAGCGCTGGATCTTCCGCGCACGGGCCACCGTCAGTTTGTCTTCCGGTGAAAGCTCGTCCATCCCCAGGATCGCGATGATGTCGCGCAACTCTTTGTAGCGCTGCAACGTGGCCTGCACTTTACGCGCCACGGTGTAGTGCTCCTCACCGACGATCAGCGGATCGAGCTGACGGCTGGTGGAATCGAGCGGGTCGACCGCAGGGTAGATCCCGAGTGCCGCGATATCACGCGACAACACGACGGTGGAGTCGAGGTGCAAGAAGGTGGTTGCCGGAGACGGGTCGGTCAGGTCGTCCGCCGGAACGTAAACCGCTTGGATCGAGGTAATCGAGCCGACTTTCGTCGATGTGATCCGCTCTTGCAATTTACCCATCTCTTCGGCGAGCGTCGGCTGATAACCCACCGCCGACGGCATCCGGCCAAGGAGCGCCGACACTTCGGTACCCGCAAGCGTGTAGCGGTAGATGTTGTCGACGAAGAAGAGAATGTCGCGCCCTTCGTCGCGGAAGCGTTCGGCCATCGTCAGACCAGTTAGCGCCACGCGCAGACGGTTTCCGGGCGGCTCGTTCATCTGGCCGAAGACCATCGCGACCTTGTCGAGAACGTTCGACTCCTTCATTTCGTGGTAGAAGTCGTTCCCTTCCCGGGTACGCTCACCGACGCCCGCAAACACCGAAAGACCGGAGTGCTGCTTCGCGATGTTGTTGATGAGCTCCATCATATTGACGGTTTTGCCCACCCCGGCACCGCCGAAGAGACCGACCTTACCCCCTTTCGCAAACGGGCAGATGAGGTCGATCACCTTGATCCCGGTCTCCAAGAGCTCGACCGACGGCGAAAGCTCGTCGAACTTCGGCGCTTTCTGGTGGATCGAGCGGTATTCGTCGGTTTGGATGGGACCCGCTTCGTCGATGGGACGCCCGAGCACGTCCATGATGCGGCCGAGCGTGCCATGACCGACGGGAACGCTGATCGGTGCCCCCGTCGATTCGACTTTCATCCCACGGCGCAGCCCGTCGGAAGCGCCCAGCGCGATCGTGCGCACGACACCGTCACCCAACTGCTGCTGCACCTCGAACGTGAGCCCTTTCTCGACGAAATCGTTTTCGTCGACGAGTTTCAGCGCTTCGTAGATTTTTGGCATCTGGTCGCGCGGGAATTGAATGTCGATCACCGCGCCGATACACTGTACGATCGTACCTGTTGCCATCGTTCTATCCTTTTCAGAGAGTCCTCAACTGACCGCGGCTGCCCCGCCGACGATTTCGGCGAGCTCTTTGGTGATCGCCGCTTGACGCGACTTGTTGTACACCAGCTGCAGCTCTTTGATCACGTTCGTCGCATTGTCGGACGCCGCTTTCATCGCAACCATCCGCGCGCTTTGCTCCGACGCCATATTTTCGGCGACCGCCTGATAGACGAGCGCTTCGATGTAGCGACGAAGCAGTTCGTCCACCACGACTTCGGCTTCCGGCTCGTAAATGTAGTCCCAGTTGTGTTCGGGCACGTCGAGCCGTTCTCCCGAAAGCGGCAACAGTTGCTCGATCACCGGTTCCTGTTTCATCGTGTTGATGAAACGGGTGTAGGCGATAGAGACGCGATCGAGTTCTCCCGCTTCGAACGCGTCGAGCAACACCTTGGTCGGACCGATCAGGACGTCGAGGTGGGGCGTATCCCCCAAATGGGTTCGTTCAGCGACCACCTTCGCGCCAATGCGTTGCATGAAGCCAAGGCCCTTATTGCCGATTGCGACGACCTGGATCTCCTTGACCCCATCCTGCTCCCACCGCTTCATTTCGTTGAGCGTTGAACGCAGGATGTTGGTGTTGAGTGCGCCACAGAGCCCTTTGTCGGTCGTGACCACGATCAATCCCACCCGTTCGACCCGCTCGGATTCCTGCATGAACGGGTGGCGGTACTCCGACGCGGTGGCATGCGACAAGTGCCCCGCCAAGCGGCGGATCCGCTCGGCGTACGGGCGCGCTTGCCGCATCCGCTCCTGGGCTTTGCGCATTTTCGACGCGGCGACCATTTCCATGGCTTTGGTGATCTTACGCGTGTTCTGCACGCTCTTGATCTTGCCGCGGATCTCTTTACTTCCGGCCATGTTCGCTCCTTGGCGTCACGCCCGTTCAGGCCCAGGTTTTCATGAAAGCCGCAATTTCCTCGAGGATCTTCGCCTGATCTTCGTCGGAGAGGTTCCCCGTTTCGACGATCGATTTCATCACTTCGGGGAATTTGCTCTCGATGTGCTGGTGCAGCGCCTGTTCGCACGCCAAAACCTGTTCGACCGGAATCGCGTCGAAGTAGCCGTTGTTCACCGCCAAGAGCGACACGGTCATCTGCGCGATGTTCATCGGCGAGTATTGCGGCTGCTTCAAGAGCTCGGTAACGCGACGCCCGCGCTCGAGCTGTTTGCGGGTGGCCTCGTCGAGGTCCGAAGCAAACTGCGCAAAGGCCGCCAATTCCCGATACTGCGCGAGGTCGGTACGAATACCACCGGAGAGTTTCTTGATGATCTTGGTCTGGGCTGCACCACCGACGCGCGACACCGAAATCCCCGGGTTCACCGCCGGACGGATACCGGCGTTGAAGAGGTCGGTTTCGAGGAAGATCTGCCCGTCGGTAATCGAAATCACGTTGGTGGGAACGAACGCCGAGACGTCACCCGCTTGCGTTTCGATGATCGGCAACGCGGTGAGCGACCCGGTCTTGCCTTTCACTTCCCCGTTGGTGAAGCGCTCGACGTATTCTTCATTGACGCGCGCTGCGCGCTCGAGCAGACGGGAGTGGAGGTAGAAGACGTCACCCGGATAAGCCTCACGCCCCGGTGGACGGCGCAGCAGCAGCGAAATTTGACGGTACGCCCACGCCTGTTTGGTCAGGTCGTCGTAGATGATGAGCGCGTCCATCCCGCGATCGCGGAAATATTCGCCCATCGTGCAGCCCGCATACGGTGCCAGGTATTGCATCGCCGCCGACTCCGACGCCGATGCCGCGACGACGATGGTGTATTCCATCGCGCCATGCTCTTCGAGCTTGCGCACTACGTTCGCGATGGTCGAGGCTTTCTGACCGACCGCGACGTAGATACAGAACATGTTCTGACCTTTTTGGTTGATGATCGTATCAACCGCGACGGCCGTTTTACCGGTTTGCCGGTCACCGATGATCAATTCCCGCTGTCCACGACCGATCGGGATCATGGTGTCTACCGCTTTGAGACCGGTCTGCACCGGCTGCGAGACCGATTTGCGCCAAATCACCCCAGGCGCAACCTTTTCGATCTTGTCGGTCCGTTTCGCCTCGATCGGACCTTTGCCGTCGATCGGCTGTCCCAGGGCGTTGACCACGCGGCCAAGGAGTTCGGGACCGACCGGCACTTCCAGGATGCGGCCGGTTGCTTTGACGGTATCCCCTTCGGAGATGTGTTCGTAGTCACCCAGGATCACCGCGCCGACCGAATCACGCTCGAGGTTGAGCGCCAAACCGTAGGTGTTCCCAGGAAATTCGAGCATTTCCCCTTGCATCGCACCGGTGAGCCCGTGAATGCGTGCGATGCCGTCCGCCACCGAAACGATTACCCCTTCGTTTTGTACGGCGGCCGACAATTCGAGATTTTTGATCCGGCTCTTGATCAGATCACTGATTTCAGACGGACTGAGTTGCATGGATCACTCCTAAATTTTGAGCGCTGCGGCCATCTTCGCAAGCTTGCTGCGCACGGACGCGTCGATTACGTCGTCGCCCACCGCGATCTTCACGCCACCGATGAGTTCGGGGTCGACCCGCACTTCGATTTCGACCGGCTTGCCATAGTGGGCTTCGAGATCGGACTGGATCTGCTTTTGTTGCGCGTCGGTCAATTCGAATGCGCTGGTGACGACGGCGTGCAACCGCCCTTCGAACGCCAAGCGCTTCGCTTCGAATTGTTCGGCGATCGACCCGACTACGGCGACGCGATCGTTTTCGACCAACAGCCGGACGAAATTCGCGAACCCTTCCGGCAGCGGCGCCGCTTTTTCCACGAGCACCGTGATCAGATCCGATTTGGCGGCATCATCGACGCGCGGATCGGCCAAAGTGGCCCGGACGGTATCGACCGCGACCACTTCAGCGAGCGCATGCATTGCTTGCGACCAGGGACCGAGCGCATCCGCCTCTTTCGCCAAAGCGAACGCCGCTTCGGCGTAAGGGCGTGCGATGGTTGCGGTCTCGGCCATGGTTACTTGAGTTCCTCTTTCAAACGCTGAATCAATTCGGCGTGGGCTTTGGCGTCGATTTCGCGACGCAGAATCTGCTCTGCGCCGACCAAGGCCAAGCGCGCGACCTCTTCACGGAGCTCTTCCAGAACGCGCTGCACCGATGCACGCGCCTCCTCTTCCGCCGCTTTCTGCGCACGGTTGATGATCTGAGCTGCTTCGACGCGCGCCTCTTCGATCAATTTGGCCGCTTGCTGTTCGGCGTTGCTGCGCATCGCTGCCGCTTCTTCGCGCGCTTTGCGCAACTCTTCCACCGCCCGCTTTTCTGCAAGCGCGAGATCGGTTTTGGCCTTGTCCGCTGCCGCAAGCCCCTCGGCGATTTTCGCCGCGCGCTCGTCGAGTGCTTTCATCAAGGGTGGCCAGACATATTTCATCGTGAACCAGCCCAAGATGAAAAAGACGACAAGCTGCGCGATCAGGGTTGCGTTTAAGTTCACTGTTTCACTCCTTCACGCCCACCCGGGACGCCGCGAACGTTTAGCCGACAAACGGGTTGGCCGTCGTGTACCAGAGCGCGATACCCGTACCGATGATGAACGCCGCGTCGATGAGACCGACCAGCAGGAACATTTTGGTTTGCAGCGTGTTCATGAGTTCGGGCTGACGAGCCGATGCCTCGAGGAAGCGGCTCCCCATGATACCGATCCCGATACAGGCGCCTGCCGCACCCAGACCGATGATCAAACCTGCCGCAAGAGCAACAAAGCCAACGATGCTTTCCATGATTACTCCTCAAAGTTGGATGACAAAAAACCCTTGAATGATAGCACACTTACCAACGGCATTCACCTCAATGCGACTCGTGCGCTTGGCCGATATAGACCAGCGTGAGCATCATGAAGATGAACGCCTGGAGCACGATGATCAGAATGTGGAAGATCGCCCAGATCGACCCTGCGATCACGTGCCCAATAAAGCCAAAGACCGTCGCGGTACCGCCGAGCATCGCGATCAGGATGAAGATGAGTTCGCCGGCGTACAGGTTACCGAACAGCCGCATCCCGTGTGAAACGGTCTTTGCGATGTACTCGATGATCTGCATCGCAAAATTCACCGGATAGAGCAGCGGGTGATTCCCGAACGGCGCGGTAAAGAGCTCATGCACCCAACCGCCAACCCCTTTGATCTTGAGGTTGTAGTAGAGCGAAATGAGCAGCACCGCGATCGACATCCCCAACGTCGCGTTGAGGTCGGCCGTGGGCACGACGCGCAGATAGGCATGATGCGGATCCCCCCCGGCGGCAGCATAGATCCCTTCCCAGATGCGCGGCAGGAGATCGACCGGCAACAAGTCCATGAAGTTCATCCAGAAGATCCAGACGAACACGGTCAGCGCAAGCGGCGCCACGAATTTGCGCGATTCGGGATTGTGCACGATCCCTTTGGCCTGCTCATTGACCATCTCGACCAGCATTTCGACGAAATTTTGGAAACGCCCCGGAACGCCACTGGTTGCGTGGCGCGCAGCGCGATAGAGCAGCCACACGGTAAGAATGCCCAAACTGGTGGCGAAGAAAAAAGTGTCGAGATGCAATACGGAGAAGTCGACGAGCGACTCCTGCGGATGACCCAATGTATTGAGATGGGTCAAATGGTGAATGACGTACTCAGAGGCTGTGGGGCCTTGCCCAGAAGCTGCCATGATTCCCCCTCATCGAAAAGACAAAACTCAACCATCCTGCTTTCGCCGTAAACGCGAGGCCAGCAAGCAACGCCAACCACACCGGCTCACCCAAAACCTTCACCGCAGCTATGAGCAGCACCACGGTGGCAACCACCTTGACCGCTTCACCCAATAGGAAAAAGCCCGCACTGGGCGCGAAGCGGGCATGGAGCGCCAACAACAGCGCAAACACGGTCCCCGGCACCGCAACGGCAACGCCACCGACGAGCGCCGAGAGCCCTGCCGCGACGCCGCCCATGAGCGTTGCTGCCACAGCAACAAAAAATGCTACGATCCAGTAGCTCGACACGATGGTGCGCAGGGTCATTCCGCCTCGTCCCAGCAAATCTTTTGTATTTTATAATTTTCGTCGCAAACGGTCAAACGTCGTGCATCGCCTCTTCCGCAAGCCCCAACCGTGCGAGCACCGCGTCGAGTTCGTCCCAGTCGGTGAAGCGAATCGTCAGCCGCCCGGGTCCTTTTCCTTTGCGTTCGATGGTGACGGGCGCGCCAATCCGCTCCGCGAGCCGCTCTTCCAGACGCAGCCAGTCGGCTGTCTTGCGCTCGGGCACACGCTTTTCCGCGGGCGGCGCCAACCGTTGCTGCACCGCGCGCTCCACCTGCCGAACCGACCAGCCCTTCGCGACGGCTTGATGGGCGAGCGCCACTTGATCTCCTGCAGAGAGCGGCAACAACGCACGGGCATGCCCCATTTCGAGGTCACCCGCAAGCACCAGTTCGCGCACCGGTTCGGCCAATTGCAGCAACCGCAGGAGGTTGGTGACTGCGGAGCGGCTGCGCCCGATCGCGTCGGCCACCTGCTGGTGGGTCATACCGAACTCTTCGATCAGCCGTTGCAACCCCTGCGCCTCTTCGATCGGGTTGAGATTTTCGCGTTGGATGTTTTCGATCAACGCGAGCGCCAGCGCCGCGTCGTCGGGTACGTCACGAATCAGACAGGGCAGATGGACGAGTCCGGCCATTTGTGCCGCGCGCCAGCGCCGTTCGCCCGCGATGATTTCGTAGCGCCCGACGCCGTTCGGGCGCACCACCACGGGTTGCATCACCCCTTGCACCCGGATCGACGCCGCCAACTCTTCGAGCGAACCAGGATCCATGCGGCTGCGCGGCTGATAGCGCCCCGGTACGAGCTGATCGACGGGCAGCGCGACCACGCGCTCTTCGCCGTCCGCCGTAGGGCCTTGCGCCGGCTGACTGCTCATCGCACCCAAAAGCGCGTCCAGGCCGCGCCCCAACCCTTTCTTACTGCGACTCATGAAACCGATTCTCCAACCGTTGGCGACGATTCCGCCAGCCCCAAACGGGTGATGAGCTCTTCGGCCAACGCCAGGTAGGCTTTCGCGCCAGTCGAGCGCGGATCGTAACAGACGCCGGGGAGCCCATGGCTTGGGGCTTCGGCCAGCCGGACGTTGCGCGGAATCACCGTTTGAAAGACTGTTTCGCCAAAGTGGCGTGCCAACTCTTCGGACACTTGCTGTTGCAGCGTCACCCTCGGGTCGAACATCACCCGCAGCAGACCGATGATCTCGAGCTTGGGATTCAAGCCGCTGCGCACCCGTTTGATGGTATTGGCGAGATCCGAAAGCCCTTCGAGCGCGAAATATTCACACTGCATCGGAATGATCACACCGTGCGCTGCGCAGAGCGCGTTGAGGGTCAAGAGCGACAACGACGGCGGGCAATCGATGAGTACGAGGTCGTAGTGCGCCACCCACGGTGCGATCGCGTCGGCCAGGCGGTATTCGCGGCGGGGCAGTTCGACGAGCTCGACTTCGGCACCGGCGAGCTCTCGGTTCGCCCCCACGACGTCGTACCCTGCCTTTTCTGCGCGGACGCGGGCACGCGGTAATGTCGTCAGCCCCAAGAGCAGCGGATAGACCGACTCGGTGAGCGCCAGCTTGTCGATCCCGCTTCCCATCGTGGCGTTGCCCTGCGGATCGAGGTCGATCAAAAGCGCCCGCCGCCCTTGCTGCGCGAGCGCCGCAGCCAGATTGACTGCAGTCGTGGTCTTGCCAACGCCCCCTTTTTGATTGGTGACACAAAAGACATAGCCCATCGTCACGCCTCCTGCAAAACCACGACCGCTCGGCGGGCATCGAGAAACGGTACGGTGACCGGCGTCGTCGCCACCACACGGACCCCTTCGGGGAGCGCCGCGAGTTCTTCGCTCCATTCGGCACCCTTCATCGCGAACCAGCGTCCATTGGGCGCCAGGTGGCGGCGCGTGCACGTCACGAAGTCGGCGACCGCTGCAAACGCCCGTGAGGTGATCGCCGGGAATGGTACCGTCGACTGCCACGTTTCGACCCTTGCCGCCACCACCGTCAAACGCGGCATCGCCAGTTCGATCGCACATTGTTGCACGAACGCCGCCTTTTTGCGGACGGCATCGAGCGCAACCACTTCCACAAGTGGCGCGTCGAGCGCCTCAGCAGCCAAAGCCAACGGAACCGCAGGCAGCCCCGCGCCGGTGCCGACATCGAGCAACCGCGGCGCATTCGCGACGAACGGCCACAGCGTCAGCGCATCGAGGATGTGGTGGGTCACGATCGCTTCCGGCGCCGTGATCGCAGTCAGATTGTACGCACGTCGCCACTTCATGAGCAGCGCAACAAAGTGCCAAAGCCGATCGACCAATGTCGCTGGAGCGTCAGGAAGGAGGATCGCAACGCCGTCTGCGAGCAACGTTCGGGCTTGCGCGTCGTTCATCCGTTGGCCTCGTCACGGACTAAGCCGTTACGCCGCAACCACACCAGGAGGATCGAGATCGCTGCGGGCGTCACGCCGGGGATGCGGCTCGCCTGCCCGAGCGTTTCGGGCCGCTGCGCCGCGAGTTTTTGGCGTATTTCGGCCGAAAGCCCAGGAACCGAATCGTAGTCGAACCCTTCGGGGATGCGTACGGCTTCAGCGGCTTGGAGGCGCGCCACTTCGACCGCTTGCCGCTCCAGATATCCAGCGTACTTCGCTGCGATCTCCACCTGTTCGATCGCAGCTTCCGTCAGCGCGTCGTCGCGATGCGGAGTCTCCGTTTCGTTTACCGAGGGCAAGAGCGCAGCAAGCGCGGCATACCGGACGTTCGGACGCCGCAGCAGGTCGAACGCGGTCGCCTCCTTGGTGAGTGGCTCTCCCAGATGCTGCACGACACGCTCGGCGTCGCGCGAAGGCACGAACCACGTCGCCTTCAACCGCGCCACTTCCCGTTCGATCGCCTCCCGTTTGCGGCAAAAAGTTTCCCAGCGCACATCATCGACGAGCCCCAGTCGACGGCCGATTTCGGTGAGGCGCAGGTCGGCATTGTCCTCGCGCAGTTGCAACCGGAATTCGGCACGCGACGTAAACATCCGGTACGGCTCGGTGACCCCGCGGGTGATCAGATCATCCACGAGCACCGCCAGGTAAGCTTGGTCGCGGGTTAGCAGCAGCGGTTCCTGCTCGAGCGCGTAAGCGGCTGCATTCGCGCCCGCGTACAGCCCTTGTGCCGCCGCCTCTTCGTAACCCGTGGTGCCGTTGATCTGACCGGCGAAGAAGAGTCCGTGGAAGTGCTTGGTTTCGAGCGTCGCCTTGAGGTGCGTCGGGTTGTAAAAGTCGTATTCGATCGCGTACCCCGGGCGCAGGATATGGACGTTTTCCAGCCCGGGGATGGTGCGCAGGAACGCATACTGCACGTCGAACGGCAGCGACGTCGAAACCCCGTTGGGGTAGATCTCGTTCGTCTCCAGCCCCTCGGGTTCCAGGAAGACGTTGTGGCCGGTCTTGTCGGCGAAACGGTGAATCTTGTCTTCGATCGACGGGCAGTAGCGCGGACCGATCCCTTCAATCACCCCAGAATACATCGGCGAACGGTCGAGATTGGCGCGAATGATTTCGTGCGTGCGTTCGTTGGTCCGCGTGATCCAGCAGGGCAGTTGTTTGGGGTGCATCGCCCGGCTGCCCATAAAACTGAAGACCGGCTCTGGGTCGTCACCCGGTTGGACTTGACACTTGCTGAAATCGATCGTGCGCGCGTCGAGCCGCGCCGGGGTTCCCGTTTTCAATCGCCCTTTCGGCAGACCCAATTCGGCCAAACGCGCAGCCAGCGCGATCGCTGGCGGATCCCCCGCACGCCCCGCCGCGTAGTGCTGCAACCCGACGTGGATCAAGCCGTTCAAAAAAGTACCGGTGGTCAAAACTACGGCACGCGCGTCGAACCGGATCCCCAGTTGCGTCACGACCCCGGCAACCGCGTCGCCCGCCAGCACGACGTCGTCGACCGCTTGCTGGAACAGCCACAGATTGGGTTGGTTTTCGAGCCGCTTGCGAATCGCTTTCTTATAAAGCACCCGATCCGCTTGCGCCCGTGTGGCCCGGACCGCGGGCCCTTTGCTCGCGTTCAGCGTGCGGAACTGAATCCCGGCCTCGTCGGTGGCCAGCGCCATCGCGCCACCGAGTGCGTCGACCTCTTTGACGAGATGGCCTTTGCCGATACCACCGATCGACGGATTGCAGCTCATCTGCCCCAGTGTGTCGAGGTTGTGGGTAAGCAGCAACGTCTTCGCGCCGCGCCGCGCAGCCGCGAGCGCCGCCTCGGTTCCGGCATGGCCACCGCCGACGACGATGACGTCGAAGCGTTCGGGAAAGTGCATGGTGTTTTCGCTAAGGCTTTCGAAAAACAGATTATTTTATCACGCCAAGCCCGCAGACTCCTGAAGTCGGTAGAGCAGTCGAATCTCCTCTGGCCAGAGCGACTCGTCGATCGTCTCCAACACCATGGGGATGTCGTCGAAACGGGGGTCGTTCATGATGTAGCGAAAAACCTCGAGCCCCAGTTCGCCTTGTTCCAGCGCGTGGTGGCGGTCGACCCGGCTTCCGAGTTTGGCCTTCGAACCGTTCAAGTGCATCCCGCGCAGATAACGAAACCCCACGGTCCGATCGAATTGCGTGAAGACGGCGTCGCACGCTTCCCAGGTACGCAAGTCGTACCCCGCTGCGAACATGTGACAGGTGTCGAGACAAACCCCGACCCGCGCTTTGTCCTGAACCCGATCGATGATCTGAGCAAGGTGCTCAAAGGAGTAGCCGACGTTACTCCCTTGTCCGGCGGTAATTTCGATCACGGCGACCACCTCCGGCACTGCGTCGAGCGCGAGATCGATCGACTCCGCCACCCGCGCCAAACATTCCGTCTCACTGATTTTGCCCAGGTGCGCCCCAGGGTGAAAATTGAGATAGCGCAGGCCCAGTTGTGCGCAACGCTGCATCTCATCGACGAACGCAGCACGCGATTTCGCCAACCCCTCGGGTTCGGGGTGGCCCAAATTGATGAGGTAACTATCGTGCGGCAAGACATGCTCGGGGCGAATCCCCACCCGTTCGAGGTTGGCACGAAACGCCGCGATACTGCGTTCGCTCAAAGGTTTGGCAACCCACTGGCGTTGATTTTTGGTAAAAAGGGCAAACGCGTTTGCCCCGATCGCTGCGGCGTTGAGCGGTGCATTTTCGACCCCCCCTGCCGCGCTCACGTGCGCACCGACATATTTCGCCATCACCGTTCTCGCTTTCCACTACCCTAGGAGACTGTCCGACCGCAACTGCGACAGACACCCGCGTCGTAATCGGGATCACAGAGACCCAGACACCCCGTCTCGGCATCCCCGCTCCACGATTCGGCGTTGTGCCGGTCACGCAAAGTCGCCAGCCGCTCCGGCAACTGCTGCCAGATACGGGCTTGTTCGCTGTTGCTCGCCGTCCCCCAACGCGCGATTTCATCGCGGGTACGCCCGCAGCCGACACACCACCCGGTGGTGTCGTCGATGCGGCAGACTTGGATACAGGGCGATTGCATCGATAGGTGCTCCCGTTCTCTACCGGATCCACAGACGACCCGAATTCCCAATCGAACCCGTTACACTACCAGAATAAGCGCGCAACGCATGGGCTGGCTTCGGTGCCGCGTTCGGACCGACGTTGATTTTGGCACTGCTCTGGCCTAAGATGAGTCGAGCCGGCGCATTTGCCGGGATCATCGTCGGCGGCGTCACGGTGGTCGTGTGGAAACAGCTCTCGGGCGGCATTTTCGACCTTTACGAAATCGTCCCGGGCTTTTTGTTCGCGCTGATCGCGATCGTCGCCGTGTCGAAATGGAAGCCGCAGAACGCCTGATGGGCGCAATGCGCCGATAATAACGCTGTAAACGAACCAGGAGGAGCCCCGTGGAGCCAGCCGTCATCGTCCCGTTGTTGGCGCAAGCGCTCGATCCCAACGACGCTGTCAGCGAAGCCCATTTGACCGAATGGGCGGAACACCTCGCGGTCACCGCCCAGCAACCGCCCGAGCCACACGGCTGGCGCTGGCGATGGCAACGGGTCTCGCTCCCGGACGGGGAAGGCGAAGCGCTCGCGATCGCACAGCCTGACCGGCCGCTCCTTTTCGCCACCGCCCTCATCGCGTTCGACCGCGCCGGAATTCGCCCGCGCTTTGCCTTCCATCCCGTGGTCACCGCAGCCGATGGCCAACCCGAATCGTGGATGCTCTTCATCTGCGAGCCGCTCCCGAAAGCGGCGCGCGCCACGCTCGAAGCGGCGCTCACGGAAGGGTTCCTGCAAGCGGTGGCGGCGAGTGACGACTGGCCATTGATGCGCGAGCGCGCCAACGTCACTGCGTCACTGTTGCCGCGCTGGTGCGGCACGCAATCCGATCCCACCTGGGTACGCGAATGCCAAGCGCTCCTGGAATGGGTCGCTTCGGGTCACTTCGTGCTCCTGGGGTGTCGCGACTATCAAGTGGAGCGCAATAGCGATTCCGTTCAACTGCGGCGCATTCCGGACAGTGGTCTGGGGGTGTTGCGCGACAGCAGCGCCCGCTCGGAATACTCCGAATCGTTCGCGCGGCTGCCTGCGCCAGCGCGCGAACTCTTGCTGCACTATCCCGAACCGATGTTGATCACGCAGGGCAGTCAGCGCGCGATCGTCCACCGCTACGCTTACCCCAGCGAAATCCTGGTCTGGGAACGCGACGCCAGCGGAACCGCGGTGCGCGAACGGCGCTTCCTGGGGTTGTGGACCGCAACCGCGTACCGCTACCCCGTCGCGCAACTCCCGCTGCTGCGCCACAAAGCGGCAGCGGTACAACAGGCGGTCGGCGCGCGACCAGGCAGCCACCTGGAGCGTGCGCTTGCGCTGGTGCTCGACCTCTACCCACGCGACGAGGCGTTCCAAGTGGACGTCACCACCTGGAGCGCCCATGCCCAGGCGATCCTCCGCGCCCAGGAGCGGCGCCAGATTCGTCTGATCACGCGCCGCGACACCTTCGGTCGCTTCGTCTCGGTGCAACTGATCACGCCGCGCGACGGGTACGACACCGAAACCCGCCTGGCAATCCAAAACCACCTCGAAAAAGCGTTCGGCGCGCAAAACACCGACGCTGAAGTCATCTTCACCGATTCGGCAACGGCCCGCGTCTGGTTCCGCTTCTGGTTGCCCCAACCCACACTGGACCTCACCTGGGACGAAGCGCAGCTCGAGCGTACCGTTGCCGCGATTGCGTTGCCTTGGCGCGAGCGGCTCTGGCAAGCGCTGCACAACGCCGCGCCCAAACGGCTCAGCGAACGCGCTTGGACCCGTTTCCACGACGGTTTCGACGCCGTTGCCCAACGCCGTTGGCGTCCCGAGGTGATCGCGCCGGATCTCCTCGCGCTCGCGCAGCTCCCCGACGATTGCAACCTCTGGCTCACGCTCGAACCAGACCCCGCCCCCAGCGAAACCGAACCGCGTTGGCAATTGCGTCTGTGGCACCGCTTCGCCCCAGCGCTCCTAGCTGACCTCAGCCCCCTTCTGGAATCCCTCGGTGCGCGGCTTCTGGAAGAAAACGCCGATGAGATCCGAACCGACGCCGGTTCGTGGTGGCTACACGATCTACGACTCACTATCGCATGGGGGGATCCGCCCAAGCCCGAGGACATCGAACGCTTCATCGCTGCGTTCCACGCGCTCTGGGCGCGGCAAGCCGATTGCGACGGCTACAACCGGCTGGTGACCCTAGCCGGCTTGACCTGGCGCGAAGCGCTCTTGTGGCGCGCCTACGCCGCGTGGCTCAAGCAAAGCGCGCTACCGTTCACCCCCAACTACATTTTGGAAATGGTCTTACGCCATCCGGCGTTCGTTCGCGCATGGACCCAAGCGTTCCACGCCCGTTTCGACCCAAAACGAACGCACGACCACGCCGCGGCGTACCAAGAATGGCGCGAACGGCTCGCCGCGCTCATCGAGCAACTCCCCACCCTCGACGAAGAACGCATCGCCCGCGCGTTTCTCGCCACGCTCGACGCCACGGTTCGCACCAACTTCTACCGCGAAGACGAGGCCGGAACCCCACGTCCGTGGCTGGCACTCAAGATCGCGTCACAAACGATCGACTTCCTTCCCGACCCGAAACCGTGGCGCGAGACCTTCGTCTTCGCCCCCAACGTCGAAGGGGTCCATCTGCGCGGCGGTCCGGTCGCGCGCGGCGGGTTGCGCTGGTCGGACCGCAAAGACGACTACCGCACCGAAATTTTGGGGCTGATGAAGGCACAGCTCTTGACGTCCTCCCCGCCCTGAAGGACGGGGATTCCTACTGCGCTTCCAGAGAAACGCTTCGGCGGGTTCCTGCTTCCGACCGCTCGTGCGGTTCGATCCACAGGCCATCCGGGCGCGCCCCGCCCTTGATCCCGCGTATCTGCATCCCGCGGGAGAGGATGTTAATTGCGCCGACTACATCGGCGTGTTCTTCAAAACCGCATTCCATACACCGGAACCGCGTCTGCGTCCGGCGGTTATCCGCCGAAACATAGCCGCAGCACGGACAGGTACGACTGGTATTCTGCGGTGGTACGGTGATGAGCAAACCGCCGCTCCATGCCAGCTTGTAGTCCAGTTGGCGGCGGAACTCGAACCAGCCTTGATCGAGGATAGACTTGTTCAGACCGGACTTGGCCCGAACATTTTTGCCCGGATTGTCCAGAGTACCAGCCGCCGACTTGGACATGTTCCGCACCTGCAAGTCCTCGATACACACCATCGCGTGGTTTTTGCTGATAGCGGTGGAGCACTTGTGCAGGTAGTCGCGTCGGACGTTGGCAATCCGAGCATGAATACGTTGCACCCTGGCTTTTGCTTTCCGCCAGTTGTTGCTGAATTTCACCTTGCGGCTCAAAGCCTGCTGCGCTTTGCGTAGCGTCTTTTCATGCCGCCTGAAGCTGTTGAGCGGCTCAAAGAACGTGCCGTCCGAAAGCGTAGCGAAGCGGGCAATGCCCATGTCGATGCCCACTGCCGTAGTGGACTGCGGAACGGGCTGTGCAACCTCTCGCTCCGTCTGGATGCTGACAAACCACTTGCCGCCCGAGAGACTGACGGTGACGTTCTTCACTGTGCCGAGCACCTCGCGGCTGTTGCGGTAGCGCAGCCATCCCAGCTTGGGCAGGAAGATACGACTGTTGCCCTGATCGAGCTTGATCTGCTTCGGGTCGGGGTAGCGGAAACTGTCCGATACGCCTTTTTTCTTGAAGCGCGGGAAACCGGCGCGTTTCTCGAAGAAGTTCCTGTAGGCCCGCTCCAAATCATTGAGCGATTGCTGCAACGGATGCACTGGGGCGTCTTTCAACCACGGCGTTTCTGTGCTGTTGCGCCACTCGGTGAGCATCTTACACAACCCCGCATAACCGAGCTTCTTTTCGCCACGCTCATGGCGTTCTTTCTGCAACGCCAGCGCCTTGTTGAATACGAACCGGCACGCGCCCGCAAAGCGGCGCATTTGCCGCTCCTGTTGGCTGCTTGGACGCAGTTCGTATTTGAAGGCCTGTCGTCGCTTCATTATACGGCATGGAAGGCACTGCGTTTTCAAGATGCATGTCCATTTGGTCTTTGTGACGAAGTATCGTCGCAAAGTGTTCGACGGCGACGCCATCAACCGACTTCGCATCATCTTCGCGAAGGTCTGTGCTGACTTCGAAGCGCAACTGATCGAGATGGACGGCGAAGGCGATCATGTTCATCTGTTGGTGGAGTACCCACCCAAGGTTGCCGTCTCCAACCTCGTGAATAGTCTCAAAGGCGTGTCCAGTCGCTTGCTTCGTAAAGAGCGTCCCGACATTTACAAGTACTACTGGAAGGGCGCGCTGTGGTCGCCGTCTTACTTTGCATCATCCTGCGGCGGCGCGCCAATTTCCATCGTACGGCAGTACATCGAGCAGCAGAAAACACCAAAGTGACTCCAAAGGGCGGCTCTGCCGCCCGCGCTATCCCTCCCCGCCCTGAAGGACGGGGCTTGTCGCGCAAGATGGTCAAGCACTCCTTGCTATGATCCGGCGTGGCGAAATCACCGGCCCGGCGCTCGACGCAATCCGCGAAACGCATCCCCGCCTGTGGCACAATCTCAACACAGCGCTCGACGCCTTCGATTTTGCCCAAGCAGAAATGCTCGTCCGCACTGCCCCAACACCAGGAGACCTGCCGGATGGAGACCCGCTTTCCCACAACCCCGCAACCGGAGCTCCTTCTCGTTGACGACGAAGTCACGAATCTCCAACTCCTGCGCCAGATTCTGGCCCCCCACTATCGCCTCCGCTTTGCCCGAAACGGCACCGAAGCCCTGCAGCGCGTTGCCGAAAGCGTGCCCGATTTGGTCATCTTGGACGTGATGATGCCGGAGATGAACGGATTCGAAGTGGCGCGACGCATTCGCTCGAACCCAGAAACCCGGCATCTTCCTATCCTCTTTTGCACCGCGCTGGGCGACCCGATCCACGAAACGGAAGGGTTTACCGCAGGTGGCGTCGACTACCTCACCAAACCGATTTCGCCGCCGGTGTTGCTTGCGCGCGTCCGCACCCACCTCAGCCTGGTGGCCCGTGACGAGCTGGAACGCACGCGGCTCGCCATCATTCAGCGGTTAGGGCGCGCCGCCGAATACAAAGACAACGAAACGGGGCGCCACGTGATCCGCATGAGCCACTTCAGCCGTCTGATCGCCGAAGCGCTCGGCGCCCCGCGCGAATGGAGCGAACAACTGTTTGCCGCAGCGCCGATGCACGACATCGGCAAGATCGGGATTCCAGACCATATCCTCCTCAAGCCGGGCAAACTGGATGCCGACGAATGGCGTGTGATGCGTACCCATCCCGAAATCGGCGCCGCGATCATCGGTGAAGACCCATCGAGCCTGCTGCAAATGGCGCGTCGCATCGCGCTCGAACACCACGAAAAATGGGACGGCAGCGGTTATCCCTACGGAAAACAAGGCGAAACGATCAGCATCGAAGCGCGCATCGTTGCCGTGGCCGACGTCTTCGACGCCCTGACGAGCGCCCGCCCCTACAAACCGGCGTGGTCGATCGACCGCGCAGTCGCCCTCCTGCGTGAGGAGAGCGGCCGCCACTTCTGGCCCGAAGCCGTGACGGCGTTTCTGGACAACCTAGACGCGGCACAGGAAATCCAAAACCAGTGGCGGAATGAGGTTGACGTCGAAAACCCCATGGAGGCGTAATGATGAGCACACCCTCTTTTCTCGAAACCTTTTTCGCCGACAGCGACGCGTCCATTCAGGGGTGCCTGCGTTGCCGTGGGGAAAACGCTCAGTTACATATCCCCTTGCGCATGGCGTTTCAGCCCATAGTAGACGCCGCGCACCGAACCCTCTTCGCCTACGAAGCGCTCGTTCGCGGCGCCAACGGCGAAGGGGCGGCAACGGTGCTCAGCCAAGTCACCGAGAGCAATCGCTACCACTTCGACCAGACCTGCCGAGTCCTGGCGATTGCAACGGCGAAGCGCCTGGGACTTACAGCCCGGCTTTCGATCAACTTTCTACCCAACGCGGTCTATGAACCGGCAAGCTGCATCTGCCTCACCCTTGCTGCCGCCGAGAAAGTGGGCTTCGATCCAACGCTGCTCATCTTCGAGCTCACAGAAGAGCAAAAAATCGAAAATCCCGACCACGTGCTGCGCATCATCACCGATTATCAGGCGCGTGGTTTTGCCACCGCGATCGACGACTTCGGCGCCGGTTACTCGGGACTCAACCTCTTGGCCGACTACCAACCCAACCTGATCAAGCTTGACATCGGCCTCGTTCGGGGCATCGACAAAAACCCAGTGCGCCAGGAGATCGTCGCCGGCATCTTCGATACCGCCCAACGCTTAGGAATCGCCACGATCGCAGAAGGGGTGGAGACCGCTGAGGAGTACCGCTGGCTGCGCAATCTGGGCATTACCCTTTTTCAAGGCTATCTCTTTGCCAAACCTGAGGTGGAAGCACTCCCGCAACCCAACTGGCAAGTGGTCGATGAAACCGGCGCATGACCTCCGCGCGTAGCGCACCGCCGAAATGCTCCGCACCCTATCCGGGCGTTACGATCAGGCTGCCCGCGCCGCGACCACCACCCCCCCTGCCCCCGACGAACAGCGATGACAGTAACCCCCCAACGCCTCAGCGAAACGCAATGGCGCATCCCGCTTGGCCAGATCGACCGGCACAGTGCGGCCCAGCTTGCCGATGCGCTCGTTACCGAACTGACCGCACGCGGTTACCCCGCAGCTGAGGCGGTGGTCGGGTTCGACGCAATCGCGCTCTGGGGCTGCCCGGACGAAGCGGTACTTTCGGCAGCACTTGCCGCCGTTGGCGCAAAAGCGCGCAGTGCGCGTCTTGCCGCCGCTGCCCCCGATTCAGATCCCTCGATGCCTTCACCCCATTCCCGTACCCATGAGCTCCCGCTCATCGTTACCCCCGAAACGGCGCCCGACCTCGCAACGGTCGCGGAAGCGCTGGGGCGCACCCCGGAATCAGTCCTCGACACGTTTCTCGCCTGTACGTTCACCGTTGCGGCCGTGGGATTTCTGCCCGGTTTCCCGTTCCTGGAAGGGTTACCCGAAACGCTTGTGCTGCCGCGGCGTGCCAATCCGCGCCTCAAAGTGCCCGCCGGGTCGGTCGCGATCGCGCAGCGCATGGCGTGCATCTACCCGTGGGAGAGTCCGGGCGGCTGGCACCTGATCGGTCGCACCCCGGTCACCCTCTTCGACCCGACGGCGATGCCTCCGGCCCGGCTTCGGCCCGGCGATCGTGTGCGCTTCGTGCTGCGAGAGGAATCGCGATGAGCACAGCCGCTGCGTTACGAATCCTAGACCCAGGGCGTTTTGCGACGATCCAAGACGACGGGCGGTTTCACGCCCGCCAGTGGGGTGTGCCGCGCGCTGGCATGCTCGACCCCTGGCTCTACCGTTTGGCGCTCGCTGCCCTTTTCCATGCGAGCGGCCGCCCTTTGGCCGCGCTGACCCCGCCGCCACCGCTCGGCCCGCCGCTGACCTTCCCCCTCATCGAGCACCACTTCGGTGGCTTTGCCTTCACCGCCGAAGGAGCGCCCTTCCCCGTCGTCGTCGCGGGCAACGTCCGCTTACGCATCGAAGACACGCAGCTGACGGTGCACGGAGTGCTCAGTTGGGTACTCGCCCCCGGTGAGACCGTTATCGTAGAACGGATCGGCGAAGGCCGAATCGCCGTCGTCGGCGCGGGGACGCTGGCCATCCCCGAATGCCTGGGCAGCACGAGCACGGAGCTGCGTGCCCGTTTTGGCGGTTGGCAGGGGCGACCGCTTGCCGCGGGTGATCGGATCCCCGTGACGCCACCCACCCAACCGCCGCGCGCTGCGTTCCTGCCCCTTCCTTGGCCATTGGCCAGTACCGAACCGATCCGTAGCCTACCCGGCGCCCAATGGTCCGCGTTCGCTGACGACGCGCGCGCCGCTTGGGTCAGCGCTCTGTGGCAGGTGACACCCGCAAGCGACCGCATGGGCGCACGTCTCGAAGGCCCCATGCTGGTCGCGACGCCACCAGAGATCCGTTCTGAACCGCTCTGGCCCGGCGCGGTGCAGGTGCCGCCTGCTGGCCAGCCGATCGTTCTCCTCAACGACGCCCAGACGATGGGCGGCTACCCCAAGATCGCGCAGGTGATCGAAGCCGACCGCTGGCGCCTGGCCCATCTCCAACCGGGGGAAGGAATTCGCTTTGCCTGGCTTACCGACCCCGACAACGCCTGGCATGCGTTCTCCGCGCGCTGGCGCCGCTTCCAGCAGCACGCGCTGGCCCGCGCCCGTTCCGCAGCGAGTGCCACACCAGACCTCGCAGCGCTCATCGGCGCGGGGGGCGAACCCGATCCGCAACGACTTTGGCACGAAAACCTGGTGAGCGGCGTCTGGGACGCCACATGGGAGGATTTCGTATGACCCTTACCCTCAATCTCAACGCTGATTTGGGCGAATCGTACGGCGCCTGGTCGATGGGCAATGACGCTGCGATGCTCGCGCTCGTGCAAAGTGCGAGTCTTGCCTGCGGTTTTCACGGGGGAGACCCCGTCACGGCACGCAAGACCCTGGCATTGGCGCGCGCCGCACAGGTGAGTGTCGGCGCCCACCCAAGCTACCCGGACCTTCTCGGCTTTGGCCGCCGTGAGATGGCGATTCCGCCTGAAGAGCTCGAAGCGCTTCTCCTTTACCAAATCGGCGCGTTGGCCACGCTCGCGGCCAGTGAAGGGGTGACGCTGACCCACGTCAAACCCCACGGTGCGCTTTACAACCGCGCCTGGCGCGATCCCGTCACCGCGCGCGCAATCGTCCGCGCCGTGCAAACCGCAAGCCAGGCACTTGCGGGTAGCGGCCACGGCATCCCCTGGCAGAACACCCGCGCCTTGATCCTGCTCGCGCCTCCGCACTCAGCGCTTGCCGCTGCGGGTCACGACGCTGCGCTTCCCGTCGCACACGAAATCTTCGCCGACCGCGCCTACACGGCCGACGGCACACTGGTGCCCCGCAGCGAACCGGGTGCGGTGCTTCATGACCCCGACGCGGTGCTTCGTCACGTCCAAACGATGCTCGAAGCCGGCGGCGTCGTCACCGCCACGGGGGAAGTCCTCCCGGCGCCGATCCACGCGATCTGCGTGCACGGCGACACCCCGGAAGCGGTAGCGATCGCGCAAGCGCTGGCCGCGACGTTACAGGAGCAGGGCGTCGCGCTTGCGCCACTCCCTGCGATGCCCGATTTTGTCAGAACGCCTTTTGCCAGTTGAGCGAAAGGCCCGCGGCGCGCTGGTCGTTCTGCCCCGCGGTGGCAAAGAGCCCCAGCCGAAGCTGCTGCTGCGACGCCAGGTTCCACTGCACGCCAAGGTCAGCGGTCACCTGCGCGCCGTTGTCGCTTCCCACCTCGGTCGGGAACGCCCCAGCCCAACCCACCGCGCCATGGGTCACAGTACGGCGGCTATCCTGGAACGCCTTTTCGAGCGCCAACCGACCCTGCCACACCAGGTTGGGCGCGCTGTGCATCCGCCATTGATAGCCGATCTGACCGACCCCTTGATCGAAATCCTGCGCCGCGAAGCGCAGCGCCGTCGCGGAACCGCTCGTCTCGCTGTAACCCCCCAGATGGACCCAGCGCCAGCCCAGTGCCGCGAACGGTCCATGCAATCGTGCCGATTCGCCGAACCATTGCCCGACCTCGAAACGGACTTGACGTACGCTTCCGCTGGTCGAGCCGCGCTCGGTGCGGTGCAGCGTCCGCAGCGTCATCTCCCGTTCGAGGTCATAGGAAATTCCGGTCATCCCTGCGGTGAGGGTGGCATAGCGCGCGCCCCACCGTTTGCCCAGATACGCCGCAAGGGAGGCGCCGTTGCCATCGGCGTTGCCAAAAGCGGTCACTTTGAGGGAATCGTGAACGAACCCGACGGTGACGCCACCCCACCAGCCGTCGCCCCATTCGCCGTCGAAACCGACGTCGACACGAGTCGGTGTCGCACGCCGCTTCGCTTGCGTCGCGGTGGCGTCGGTGGTGATCCGTTCACCCGAAACGGTCGCCCACCAACCCTGCGCCCCTGCTGCGAAACCGGACAATGTCCGCGTCGCGACCAGCCGCCATTGGGCGTTTGCCGCCGACGCCACATGGTCGGCCACGGCAGCGACGAAGTAGGGCGCCGTGAGCGCCTGCGTGACGAAATCGGCGATCAGTTCGTGTCCCCCGCTCGTCGGATGAACCCCATCGGCGAAGAGATAGGTCGTGGACGCGTCGGGTGCGACCAGCGTCGCACTGGAACAGACGAGCGACGTAGTCGTCACGCACGCCACCCCCGTATTGCCTACGGTGAAGCCAAATGCCGCCGGGTTTGCCACCACCTCTTTGAAGAGCCCATCGGCGTCAAGAAGCAGGACGCCTTGTTCACCCAATGCGCTCACGGTGCTATTGAGCGTCAGGTTATAGAGCGTCGTCAAGCCGCTCAACCCAGCACGCGCAGCCGACGGCTGCGACAGACCGAACGGCGTAGCCCCGATATCCGGCACGGTGAGCACTACCTGCCGCGTTGCACCCGCCTGCCGCAATACCGCGGTAAGCGCTCCCATCTGCTGCGCCGCGCTCTGGATCTCTGTCTGCATCACGGCCGGCGCATTGCCGCTGTAGCCGGTTTGCCAGAAGATGTCGTTCGCGCCGCCCCAAAGGAAATAGGTCGTTTTCGGGTTTGCGGTGCCGCCATTGGCCGTCAGGTACTCCTGGATTTGAGTCGCCAACGGTTTGGCGTCTTTCGTGGGCGGCGTGGGTTGCACCCCGGGCAGCTGCGTCACCCGCGCCCCACCCTGTGCCCAGATGTCGCCACCGTACGGGTTCGGTACGAATGCGCCACTTCTCCACAATTGTGCGGGGCCGACCGTACCGGCCAAGCCCTGCACGATGCGTTCGCTCCAGACCGGCCCCGGATTGGTCGTGAAGCGGCCAACCCCCGGAATCAGCGCGTACGTGCCCGCATCACTCAGGCTGTCCCCGAAAACCACCGCCTGGGCATGGACACCACCCGAAAAGATCGCGAGCGCCGCCGCCACTGCGATCCCGATTTGCCGTTTCCTATTTTTCATCGTCGTCTCCTCACACCCAAAAAAATCACCCGCGCACTGCGGCGCTCAACGGCAACGCCGCCGCTTGCCGATATTCGGTTTCGAGCCGCGCGACCAATTCAGCTACGGTCGGAACGTCGTGGATCACCGAAACGCCGTGCCCGGCACTCCAGATGTCCCGCCACGCTTTCGCTTCGTCACCGATCGCCTTCAGTTTCCCTTTACCGAAGTTGATCGCGAGTTCTTCGCGCTTGAATCCCGCGGCTTCGAGGCTCGGCCAAAGGAAGTTCGCGTTGGTACCCGAAACCGCGTCGGTATAGACCACGTCGGATGCCGTGCAGCGCGTCACCATCTCCTTGTACCCAGGGCTGGCCATCGATTCCTTAGTTGCAATGAAGCGCGTCCCCATGTAGGCGAAATCGGCACCCAACACTTCAGCGGCGCGCACGCTGTACCCATCGGAAATCGCCCCGGCGAGAACGAGCGTGCCGTCCCAAAATTCGCGAATCTCACGGGCGAGTGCGAACGGGCTCTGAGTACCCGCGTGGCCGCCCGCGCCCGCGCACACCGCGATGATCCCATCGACCCCCGCTTCGATCGCCTTCTTCGCGTGGTAGGCATGGATCACGTCGGCAAAGACCAACCCGCCATACGCATGGATCCGCTCGGCGGCTTCCCGAGGATTGCCCAGGCTGGTGATCACGAATGGCACCTTGAAGCGCTCGATGAGCGCCAGATCTTCGGCCAACCGCGTGTTCGAATGGTGCAGAATCAGGTTTACCCCGAACGGGGCAACCGGTTGTTCCGGGTGCTGCGCGGCTGCTTCGGCGAGTTCCCGCGTGATGCAATCGAGCCACGCTTCCAGTTGCGCCACCGGGCGCGCATTGAGCGACGGGAAGGTGCCAGCAACCCCCGCCTTGCACGCCGCGATCACCAATTCGGGGCCCGAGACGAGAAACATCGGCGCGGCGATCACCGGCACCCGAAAACGACCTTGGAAAGCTGCTGGAATCGGCATAGGGTTCTCCTTGGCGTGTCGAAAAAACAGATCAAGGATAGCGCAAGGAGATGAACAAGTCAAACGTTTGTTTGACTTGTTCGCTACCGCGAATCGCTACGCCAGCAGCAGCTTCGCACCGATGTAGCCCAACAGCAGCGACAAAACGGAGCGTACCCAGCGTTGTGGGACGACACGGACCAGGTGACTCCCGACCCAGATACCTGGAAGCGAACCCAACAACAACCAACCCAGCATCGACCAATCGACGGTGCCGAGCGCCGCATGATGACCCAACCCCGCCGCCAGCGTCAGCGGCACGGCGTAGGTGACGTCCGCAGCGACCAGCCGGGGCAACGGCACATGCGGATAGAGCACCATCAGGATCGCCATACCCACCGCACCAGCCCCAACCGAGGTGAGCGTGACCAACGCGCCGATCACCGCGCCCATCAACCAGGGTCCCGCCGCCCAACGTGGCTGTTCGCGATCGCGCACCGTGTGCGCTGCGCTGCCGGAATTGGCGCGGCCATGCGCTGCGGCAGGAGTGGCACCGTCATCCGATTCGGTGCTTGGCGTTGGGGTCACCACCCGCCCGCTTCGCACCACTTTGTAGAGGGTTGCCGCTGCGGTAAGCAGCAACATCACCCCCAACGTATGCTGCATCAGATGGTGGACGTGTTCGCTCGCGGGCCCAACGGTTTTCAGGAACCCCAACATCACGCCGACTCCCACCAAGCCGCCGATGGTGAGTGGAGCGACGATTCGCCACGGCACCATGCGATGCGTCGCAAAAGAGAGTGCGCCCCCCGATTTGGTGATCGCTGCAAACAAAAGGTCCGTGCCGACCGCGAGGTGGGGCGAAACGCCAAAGCCATAGATCAAGAGCGGCGTCATCAACGAGCCACCCCCGACGCCGGTCAACCCGACGATGAAGCCAACGAGTGCACCTCCGACGACCAGAGCCCATTCCATACCGTTTTGCCCGTACCTGTCTGCTTTCAACTGTAGCGGGCAAGGGTTATGGAAAACACCCGTTTTCGGTTATTCCGTTATCGACTTGGGTTTTATCGCACGATGAGTAGCGCCCGAAAATCGTTGACGTTGGTCCGCGTCGGGCCGGTCACCACCAAGTCACCCAGCGCTGCAAAGAAATCGTAGGCGTCGTGTGCCGCCAAGTAACGCCGCGCATCCAACCCCAACGCACGGGCGCGCGCCAGGGTGGTCGGGGTGACGAGCGCCCCGGCGTTCTCTTCGCTGCCGTCGATCCCGTCGGTATCCCCCGCAATCGCCCAGACGTTGGCGTTTCCGTCGAGCGCCAACGCCAATGCCAGCAGAAACTCGCTGTTGCGCCCGCCCCGTGCCGGAAGGCACGGGTCAGGGGACACTTGCGGCAGCGTCACCGTCGTCTCCCCGCCAGAGAGGATCACACACGGCGCGCGAAACGGCTCATCGTGGCGCACCACGGCGCGGGCCAACGCAGCGTGCCACTGCGCCACCATCTGGCTCTCCCCTTCGATCGCGTCGCTCAGGATATGGGTAGCGAAACCCATACGGCGCGCCGCTTCGGCTGCGGCGGCAAGGCTCTCCCATGGCGTCGCGATGAGGTGATAACGACAACGGGCAAAGAGGGGATGGTCCGGTTTCGGGGTCTCCCAGCGCCCCTCAGCGAGCGCGGCACGGACTGCGTCAGGCACTGCGATCGCATAGCGTTCGAGCACCGCCAACGCTTCCGCGCAGGTCGTGGGGTCGGGGACCGTGGGGCCGCTGGCGATCACCGCAGGGTCGTCCCCCGGTACGTCGCTGATCGCCAACGTCACCATCGGCGCCGGTGCCGCGGCAAGCGCCAACCTACCGCCTTGGATCCGCGACAGGTGTTTGCGCACGCAGTTGATTTCGGCAATCGTCGCGCCGCAGGCCAACAACTGCGCAGTGATCGACTGCAATGTGGCAAGGGACACTCCCGCTTGTGGAAGCGGCAACAACGCCGAACCCCCGCCAGAGAGGAGACAGACCACACGATCGTCCGGGCCCGCTTCGGCCACCGCGTCGAGCACCATTTGCGCGGCATGGCACCCTGCCGCATCGGGGGTCGGGTGGGCCGCTTCGAGAAGTCGGATGCGTCCGCACGGTGTCGCGCCGTGCGCGCACGCTGGCGGCAGATGGCCGTATCGGGTCACCACCACGCCGGAAAGGGGCAACGCCTCTGGCCATTGCGCCGCGAGCGCCGCGGCCATCGCTGCGCTCGCTTTGCCGGCACCGACGACGATCGTCCGGCCACGCGGCGCTTCAGCGATCAACTGCGCCACCCATTCCGGCATCACCTGTTCGGGTTGCGCCCGCGCCACCGCCGCCGCAAAAAGGGCGTGCAGCTGCGCGCGAACCGCGTCATCCTTTTGCGGCGCACCCAATTGGTCACTGCCCCGTTCCGCCATCGCGCACCTCCCATCCAACGATCCACCGTGTGGTTTTGCTGAACACCACCCCGGGTTCGATCACCCGCGCCACGCCCGACGCGTTGCGGTACGCATCGACGCTACCCCACCACCCTACGGGTGCCATTCTATACCGCCAACCCCTCCCAGACCGCCAACCCTTGCGGTGCGGCTACACCACGCGGAATCTTGCGGCCCCCTTCGCGCCCCAGACGTTATAATCCCGGCAGTCCCATTTCGTGCAACGGCAACGACGATGACCACGAACCTACTCGACGACCTCGCCGCACGCGGCCTCATCGCCCAATGCACCCATCCGGAAGCGCTCGCCGAAGTGCTCACCAACGGTCCGATCACGCTCTACTGCGGCTTCGACCCCACTGCGGACAGCCTCCATCTGGGCCATCTGGTGCCGGTTTTGGCGCTGCGCCGTTTCCAACTGGCAGGGCACAAGCCGGTTGCGCTCGTCGGTGGCGCCACCGGGATGATCGGGGACCCCAGTTTCAAAGCGCAAGAGCGCAAACTCAATACGTTGGAGACCGTCCTCGAATGGTCGGCAAAGATTCGTCGCCAACTCGAACCGTTCCTGGAGTTCGACGGCCCCAACGCTGCGATCATCGCCAACAACCACGACTGGTTCGGCGAAATGAACGTGCTCACTTTTTTGCGCGACGTCGGCAAACACTTCTCCGTGAACGCGATGATCAAAAAAGAGGCGGTTGCCGCACGCATCGAACGCGACGAAGTGGGCATCTCATTCACCGAATTCTCCTACATGCTGCTCCAAGCCTACGACTTCGCCGAACTCTACCGTCGCTTCGGTTGCCGATTGCAACTGGGCGGCTCCGACCAGTGGGGCAACATCACCGCCGGAATCGACCTCATCCGCCGCTATTTTCGCGCCGAAGCGTTCGGGCTGACCCTTCCCTTGGTCACCAAAGCGGACGGCACCAAATTCGGCAAAACCGAATCGGGCGCCGTCTGGCTCGACGCCAATAAAACCTCTCCCTATCAGTTCTACCAGTTCTGGCTCAACACGGCCGATGCCGACGTCTATAAATTCCTGCGCTACTTCACCTTTCTGCCGGTTGCGGAGATCGAAGCGATCGAAGCGGCCGACCGCGCGCGCGAGGGCAAGCCCGAAGCGCAGCGAATCTTGGCAGAGGAAGTCACCCGCCTCGTCCATGGGCCGGAAGCACTCGCTGCGGCGCAGCGCATCACCCAAGCGCTCTTCTCTGGTGACCTGGCGGCGCTTACCGAAACGGATTACGCACAACTCGCACTCGACGGCATGTCGTCGGTTCGTCTTCCGGCACAACCCACCCCGCTCATCGACGCGCTGGTCGCCGCACAGCTTGCCCGCTCGAAGAGCGAAGCGCGCACCTTCATCCAAAGCAATGCGGTTGCGGTAAACGGCGCCAAGGTCAACGACCTGAGTGCGCTGCTTGAGAGCGACGCGCGCCGCTTTGGACGGTACACGATCCTGTCGCGCGGCAAAAAACAGCACGCGCTCGTCGTCTGGGACACCGCTGCAACACAGTGACGGGAAAGGCTGTGGCACTGGCTTCGGTTTGCACCCGCGCCGCACTGGGTGTCACAGCGCCCGAAGTGGTGATCGAAGCGCACTTGGCCAATGGCCTGCCGAGCTTTTCGCTCGTGGGACTGCCTGATGCCGAAGTGAAAGAGGCGCGCGACCGCGTCCGGGCGGCGCTCACCAGTGCCGGATACGAATTTCCGGTGCGCCGCATCACCGTGAATCTCGCACCGGCCGACCTTCCCAAGAGCGGCAGCCGCTTCGACCTCCCCATCGCGCTCGGGCTCCTTGCCGCCAGCGGCCAAATCGCCGCTGGCAAAGCGCTTGCCCAGTGCGAAATCATCGGCGAACTCGGGCTCGACGGCTCGGTCCGCCCCGTGGCTGGGGTGCTGCCCACCGCGCTTGCCGCCAAACAGGCAGGCCGTGCGCTCATCCTTCCCGTTGCGAACTGGGCCGAAGCGCAGCTCGTCGGCGACTTGGTCTGTTACCCGGTGCGCGACCTCCAGGACGCCCACGCCTGGCTCGACGGTCGGCAACCTTCGGGCTGGCCGGAGGCGTTCGCACCCGCCACCGCTGCACCCGGTGATACTGCATTCTCTGCCGCTTCGCTCGACCTCAGCGACGTCAAAGGACAAGCAGCCGCGAAGCGGGCGCTCGAAATCGCTGCGGCCGGGGGCCATTCGCTGCTCCTTTTCGGCCCGCCTGGCGCCGGCAAATCGATGCTTGCCGCGCGCCTGCCCACGCTGCTACCGCCGCTTGACGAAGCCGAAGCGTTGGAGAGCGCAGCGATCCATTCGCTCTTGGCGCCATTCGACCCCAGCGCCTGGCGGCAACGCCCGTTTCGCGCCCCGCACCATTCGGCGTCCCTTCCGGCGATCGTCGGTGGCGGCGCAGCAGGCAGGATCCTTCCGGGCGAAATCGCGCTCGCCCACCACGGCGTCCTCTTTCTCGACGAACTCCCGGAATTTTCCCGTACCGTGCTCGAAGCACTGCGCGAACCGCTCGAAACGGGCGAAATCACCGTCGCGCGGCTGCGGCAACGGGTCACTTTCCCCGCGCGCTTTCAGCTCGTCGCAGCAATGAACCCATGTCCATGTGGTTACTTGGGCGACCCGTCGGACCGCTGCCGCTGCACCCCTGCGCAAATCGAACGCTACCGTGCGCGACTCTCCGGGCCGCTCCTTGACCGCATCGACCTCATGGTCGAAGCGCCCCGCCTTTCCGCCGAAACGCTCACACACGCGCCCCAGGGCGAAACGAGCGCGGTGGTGGCCGCGCGCGTTCGCGACGCCCGCGCCCGCCAACAGTGGCGACAAGGCAAACCGAACGCCGCGCTCTCCCCCGCCGAACTCGACCGCTTTGCCCCGTTGGAACCTGCGGCCGAAGAGCTCCTTGTGAAAGCCGCAGAGCGGCTCCAACTCTCTGCCCGCGCCCACCACCGTATCCGTAAAGTGGCACGTACCATCGCCGATCTGGCGGGGTGTGAACGAATCGGCGGGGCGCATCTTGCCGAAGCGATCCAGCTCCGACGCCACCCTTGGGGTTAGACTCCGCCTGACCATACCTCGATCACGTTGCTCACCCCTGCTCCCACGGCAACCCATCGAAACGCCATCCATTGACGCTGCTGCGGTGGTGGTGCTCGTCCAGGTCGCCCTCGAACCCATGCACCACGTTGATCACATGGGTGAAGCCTGCAGCCAAAAGGGCTTCACCCGCAGTCACGGAACGGTTGCCGCTGCGGCAGATCACCACCACCGGGCGGTGGAGTCCATCGCCCGCCAATTTCCGCACCTGATCTTCGAAATGAGGGTTGCGCGCCCATTGGGGCGCCTCGACCCACGCCACATGCACCGCCCCCACGGGGTGACCGACGAACCAATACTCGATCTCGGAGCGGCAATCGATGAAGAGCGCCTCAGGGTGTTCCTGCAGGAACGCATGAGCCGCTTTGGGGGTAAGATGTTGCAGTTCGCGTTTCATGGTCTCCCTTTCTAATCGCATGATTTTCGACAAACTCGCGCAGATGCGTCGCGATTACGACCGCGACAGCCTCGACGAAGACAAGATCGCTGCAGACCCCTTCGTGCAATTCCACCGCTGGCTCGACGACGCCGTGCGCTGCCACGTTCCTGAACCCAACGCGATGACGCTTGCCACCGTCGGCGCGTCTGGGCGCCCGGCTACGCGCCCGGTCCTCCTCAAAGCGGCGGATGCGCGTGGGCTCGTCTGGTACACCAACTATCATAGCCGAAAAGGGCGGGAACTCTCGGAAAACCCCTTTGCCGCACTACAGTTCCACTGGGTCGAGTTGGAGCGCGTAGTCCGAATCGAAGGGCGAGTGGAAAAGGTGAGTGCCGCGGAGTCGGACGCCTATTTCGCCGAACGGCCGCTCGCAAACCGCATCGGCGCGTGGGCCAGCCCACAAAGCGAACCAATCCCCAGTCGCGCGTTCCTGCTCGAACGCGCAGCCCATTTTGCGGCACAATACGGGGTGCATCCGCCCCGCCCGCCGCACTGGGGCGGGTACCGCCTGATCCCCGATTACTGGGAATTTTGGCAAGGACGTCCCAGCCGCCTGCACGACCGCATCTGCTACCGCTTGCAGCCGAACGGCACGTGGCAGCGGCAACGCTTGGCGCCGTGACACGAAAGGAGGATCACGATGGTGCAATCGGTTGAAACGCGCGAAACCCCGCTCGACCCGCTGATCCTCGATTTCGCGCGCCCAGGGCGAACGCTCTTCTGGATGGGGTTCGTACTGGTGCAAGCGGCGATTCTCGTCGCCGTCTTCTGGGTGCCGCTCGAAACCGCGTTTCGCTACAACCCGATCTTCAACGGCGTGATCGTCGCGGTGCTTGCGGTCGGCATTCTGGTCGCGATGTTTCAAGTGGCGCGCTTGAACCGGGAAATCCGCTGGCTCCAGGCCTTTTCGCGCAACGAGAGCGCTCCGCCGCCGCGACTGTTGGCGCCGTTGGCACGGCAACTCACTCCGCTCGACCACCGTTCGATGCAACTGACGCCAACCGCAGCGCGCGCGATCCTCGACGGCGTACAGATCCGCCTCGACGAGCAACGCGACCTCACCCGTTACCTGACCGGTCTTTTGGTCTTTCTGGGTCTTCTGGGCACCTTCTGGGGGCTGATCGGCACCATCCGCGCGGTGGCCGAAATCGTTGCCGGGCTCGAATTGGGTGGCGACCCGTTGCAGGTTTTCCTGGCCCTCAAATCGCGGATCGAAGAGCCGCTCGGGGCGATGGGTACCGCCTTTTCCACGTCGCTTTTCGGTCTTGCCGGCTCGCTCCTCTTGGGCCTCTTGGACCTGCAAGCCGGCCACGCCGCCAACCGCTTCACCAACCAACTGGAAGAGTGGCTGGCCGGGTGGGTTCGCCTCAAACACTTCGGTTGGAGCGAAGAGGAATCGACGCCCGCCTATCTGGCTGCACTCCTTGACCAAACCGCGGAAAGCCTCGACAAATTACGCCGCCTGATGCAAGAACAGCAGGGGGTTGAACGCGACAGCGCCGCGCAACTCGTGGAACTCAACGCCCAAGTGGGGCGGCTGGTGACGCTGCTTTCCCGTGAGTCGCGCGAAATCGAAGCCGTCAACGAACTCCACGGCGAACTGCGGGCGCTCGTGCGGCAACTGGCGCAACTGCCGACGCAACAGCGGTTGCAGCTCGACGAACTGCGCGACGAACTGCGTCTCCTGGCCAAAGGGTTGAGCGCGCACAGTAACCTGCGCGCCCCGCGGTGAGGATACTCGGATGGCCCGCCTGAGGAACCGACGCCCGTTCGACTTCTGGCCCGGCTTCGTTGACGCGGCCACTTCGCTCATCATCGCGCTCACCTTCGTGCTCCTGATCTTCACCTTCGGCCAATTCGCGCTGTCGTTCGCGATCGGTGAGCGCGACGATGTCATCGACAAGCTTCAGCAACAGCTCCAAGCATTGGCGCTGAAGTTGGGACTTGCCGAAGAGAAAGGAGAGAAGCTCGAAGCCACCGTCGCGCAACTCAAAGCGACGCTCGCCACCACTGAGCGCGAACGCGACGCCGCGCAACAACGGATATTGGAGCTCGAAGGGCGTATGACCGCGCTACAGGGGGAGATCGACGCCAACACCGTGATTCGCAAAGAACTCGAAGGGAAAATCGCGCAATTAGAAACCGAGCGCGATGTGCTCGCTGCCGAAAAAACCCAACTTCAAGCCGCGGTGCGCGAAAAGGACGACGCGCTTGCCGCGGCGCGCCGGCAACTCGAATCGGCCCGGGAAGAGATCGCGCAACGTACCGCGCGAGTGAGCGAACTCGAGCGCCTCCTAGCCGAACTCAACCGTCAGCTCGACGCGCTCAATGCGGCGCTTGCCGCAGCGGAAGCGAAAGCAACGGAGAAAGAGCGCAAACTCGTGGAACTCGAAAAAACGATCAACTTGGCGCTCGTCGTGCGGATCCGTGAGTTGGAGCGCTACCGTTCCGAACTCTTCGCGCAACTCAAAGCAGCACTCGAGAACAACCCCAACGTGCGCATCGAGGGCGAGCGCTTCTTACTGGCCGACGACATCCTCTTCCCCAGCGGCTCGGCGGAACTCACCCCCGAAGGGCGAAAACGGATCGAACAGGTGGCGCAAGTGGTCAAGGCGCTCGCGCCAAAAATCCCGCGCACGCTCCCTTGGGTGTTGCAGATCGAAGGGCACACCGACCGCCGCCCGATCAACACCCCGCAATACCCCTCCAACTGGGAGCTCTCCACCGCACGCGCGATGGCGGTGGTGCGGGTTCTGCGCGACGCCGGTATCCCGCCCGAGCACCTGGCCGCGACCGGCTACGGCGAATACCACCCGATCGACCCGCGCGACACGCCGCAAGCCTACGCGCGCAACCGCCGCATCGAACTGCGCTTGACGACGCGGTGAGCGCCCATCGTTCCGTTACCTCAACCCCGCTTCAGACCTGCCCCATCTGCCGCGCAATCGCTTGGAGCCGCGCGATCCGCTCCTCGGTCGAGGGGTGGGTCGCGAAGAGGCGCATCACGCCACCGCCACGCAACGGGTTCGCGATCATCATCTGCGCCGTTTCCGGGTGCATCTCCGCCGTGGGTAGCGGGATGCCCTGCACGTACGCTTCGATCTTCGCGAGCGCCGACGCCAACGCCAACGGATCGCCGCTGATCGCCGCACCACCGGCGTCGGCGCCGAATTCCCGGGTACGCGAAATCGCCATCTGGATGATCATCGCTGCAATCGGCGCCAGCAGCACGACCAAGAGCAGCAGGATCGGGTTCGTCGGCTGGCCGTTTTCGTCACGGCCGCCAAAGAACATCCCGAAGTTCGCGAGCGCCGAGATCGCACCGGCCACGGTGGCGCTCATCGTCGAGATGAGGATGTCGCGGTTCTTGATATGCGCCAGCTCGTGCGCGAGCACCCCGCGCAGCTCCCGTTCGTTCAGCAGTTCGAGAATACCGGTCGTGACCGCAACGGCCGCGTGCTCAGGGTTGCGCCCGGTGGCAAACGCGTTGGGTTGCGCTTCCGGGATAATGTAGACCTTCGGCATCGGAATCCCGGCGCGCTGCGCCAATTCCCGCACCATGCGGAAGAGGTAGGGAGAGGTGAGCTCGTCCACCTCCTGCGCGTGGTACATCGAAAGGACCATTTTGTCGGAAAACCAGTAGGCCCAGAGGTTGGTGAGCCCGCCGAAAAGAAGCGCAATGAGCATCCCTTGCTGCCCGCCGATCACCGCGCCCACCACGCCGAAGAGCGCGACGATCGCCGCCATCAACAATCCGGTCTTCAACCAGTTACCGAACATCGTCATCCTCCTCATCACCCATTCCGAGCTTTTCGCCCGCTTCGACCGCCGCACCGCGCAAAAATTCCGTTGCGGGCAGCCGTTTGCCGCCCGCACGCTGCAGCTCGGTAAGCCACAAGCTCCCTTCGCCGCACGCGACCCGAACCCCACGCGCCGGATCGACCGCCACCACCGTTCCAGGGGAAACCTCCGCCGCGTCAGGCGCCACCACTGCGCGCCACACCTTGAGCGGCTGCCCCCGCCAGCGCGTCTGCGTCCCCGGGTAGGGATCGAATGCGCGGATTTTGCGTTCGAGAAGCGGGGCAGGTTGTTGCCAATCGAGTTGCCGTTCGGCGGGATCGATTTTGTGGGCGTAGGTCACGCCTACATCGGGCTGCGGCTCTGCCGCGGCCAGACGCTGCGGCAAATCGGGTAAGACGTCGAGGATCGCCTGTGCCGCAAGTACGGCCAGTTTGTCGTGCAACGACCCGCCGGTCTCATCTGGTGCGATCGCCAGTTCGTACCGTGCGATCATCGGGCCGGTATCGAGCCCCTCGTCCATCTGCATCACCGTGATGCCTGTCACGGCGTCGCCTGCTTCGATCGCACGCTGGATCGGCGCCGCCCCACGCCAACGCGGCAGCAACGACGCGTGCAAATTCACTGCGCCATACCGCGGCCATTCCAGTACTGCCCGCGGCAGAATCAACCCGTAGGCTGCCACCACCAAGACGTCGGGGGGCGGTTCGGCAACGAGCGCCCCCCACGCTTGCGGCGTTTTGAGGGTCACGGGCTGCCAAACCGGCACACCCGCTTCCTGCGCGATCCGTTTCACCGGACTCGGCGTAGGCTTCATCCCCCGTCCGGCAGGTCGGTCGGGCTGGGTAAGCACGAGCGGTACCGCATACCCGGCTGCGACGATCGCGTGCAACGCGCGCGCCGCGAATTCGGGCGTCCCGGCAAATGCCACCCGCTCGATTCGGGCACCGGAATCCCGCGTCATGCCGTGATCCGCGCGCGCTTGGCGAGCTTCGCTTTGATCCGCGACTGCTTGAGCGGAGAGAGGTAATCGACGAACACTTTGCCGTCGAGGTGGTCGATCTCGTGCTGGATGCAGACCGCGAGCAGCCCTTCGGCGTCGAATTCGACCGTCTCGCCGTCGAGCGTGAGCGCCCGCACGGTGACCCGCTCGGCACGCTTCACTTTGTCGTAGATACCCGGGACCGAAAGGCACCCCTCTTCGCTGACCACTTCGCCGTCTTTCGCAACGATCTCCGGGTTGATGAAAGTCTGCAGCTGATCGCGCGTTTCGCTGACATCGACGACGATCACCCGTTTGAGGACATTGACCTGAGTTGCCGCAAGGCCGATGCCGTTCGCTTCGTACATCGTTTCGGCCATATCGGCTGCCAGTTGCCGGATCTCCGGCGTAACATGCTCCACCGCTTCCGCTTTGCGGTGCAAGCGGGGATCGGGGTAATGGAGGATCGGTAGCAGAGCCATCGTTGGGTCTTCCTATTGTCTCAAGAAAAAATTGTTTTAGAATGAGCGCGAAAACACAGGCGCAAAGGACAGGAATGGTTGGCATTATAAAGCGTTACGCGCAGTTGGTCACCGCATTGGCGCTGGTAGCGCCACCCGCGTTCGTGCGCGCGCAGACGGGGGAGGCAGGCGCGCGCGCCGTAGCCGCCCCTACAGCCGCGCCCGCAGTCCAACAGCATCATGAGCGCCCTGCCACACCGCCCCTCACACTGCGCGCCGACGCGCCGGAACTCTATACCGTCCAGCGCGGCGATACGCTGTGGGGGATCGCCCGGCGTTACCTCGACGACCCCTGGCAGTGGCCGACGCTCTGGGGCATGAATCGGGAAGCGATCGCCAATCCCCATCTCATCTATCCGGGCCAAAAATTGTTGCTCGACCGCAGGCAATTGCGCCTGCACATCGCGCAGCCGCTGCTTTATGAAAAGCGTTTCCCGTCGCTTCGTCACGCGCCGCTCGAAGCCGCGATCCCGACGCTTCCGCTCGCTGCGGTCAATCCCTTCCTCACCCGTCCCTTGGTCGTAACACAACGCGAACTCGCAAACGCCGGGCGCGTAATCGGTTTCGAAGAGGGACGGACGCTCGCCGGGCTCTTCGACCGGGCGTTCGCCGTCGGGGTTCCCGAAGAGGCGCGCCACGTGCAACTCTTTCGCCCCGCTGAGCCGATCACCCGGCGCGACGGCAAGACCCTGCTCGGCTTCGAGGCGCGCTATTTGGGTGAAGCCGAAGTCGCGTTCGGTGACGATCCCCGCCAAGGTGCCGTGCTCACGCTCACCAAAACGGTCGCAGAGATTCGTGCGGGGGACCGCGTGCTCGTTCCCGAACCCGAACCGCTGACCAATTTCGTCCCGCACGCGCCGGACCCCGACCTCGACGCCGAAGTGGTCCGTTTTTGGCGTGAGGCGCCGGAAAGCGGCGCGTACGAGGTCGTCTTGCTCGATGCCGGTGAAAACGAAGGGCTGGAGCGCGGCCATGTCGTCTCGCTCTGGCGTGACCGGGGTGCGATTACCGACCCCGAAACGAAGCAACCGGTGCCGTTACCCCCTAAACGGTACGGCGTTGCGATGGTCTTTCGCACCTTCCCGCACTTAGCCTACGCGCTGGTGCTCGAAACCACCGATTCCGTCCGTTTGGGAGACCGCGCGCGCGCGCCATGACGTCGCTCGAAGAAGCCCGTGCCTGGCTCACCCTCACGCTCAACCCCAAGCTCACCGCGGCAAACCTGCGACTGCTGCTGGCGCGCTACGGGTTACCGGAAGAGGTGCTCGCGCAGCCGCGTTCGCGGGTAGCCGCCGAACTGGGCGAAGCGATTGCGGCAGCGCTTGCAACGCCGCCCGCGGAAGCGCTCCTTGACGCGGCGCTCGCGTGGCTGGCGCAACCCAACCACCATTTGCTCACCCTCACCTCGCCCGGGTACCCGAAAACGCTCCTCGATCTGGCTGACCCGCCGCTCGTCCTCTTTGTTGTCGGCAACCCGGCGTTGCTGAACGGCGACGCGCTTGCGATCGTCGGTGCCCGGCGGGCCACCGCAGCGGGCAAAGCCACCGCGCGCGCGTTCGCCGAAGCGCTCGCGCAAGCGGGCGTCACCGTGGTGAGTGGCCTCGCGCAGGGGATCGACGCCGCGGCGCACGAAGGGGCGATTGCCCGCACCGTTGCGGTGATCGGCACCGGCGCGGACCGTGTCTATCCCGCCGCGCATCGCCAACTGGCGCAGCGCATCGCGCAACACGGCGCGATCGTCAGCGAATTTCCACTCGGCACCCCGGCGCTGCCGCACCACTTCCCCCGGCGCAACCGGTTGATCGCGGCACTCGCCCGCGGGACGCTCGTCGTCGAAGCCGCGGTCAATAGCGGCTCGCTCATCACCGCGCGGCTTGCGGCGGAACTGGGGCGCGACGTCTTCGCGATTCCCGGCTCGATCCACAACCCTTTGGCGAAAGGGTGTCACCGCCTGATCCGGGACGGGGCGAAACTGGTCGAGTGTGTCGAAGATATCCTTGAAGAGTGGCGATGGCAAACCCCGCCGCTGCCCTTTACCGCCCATCCTTCCGACACAGCGGCTGGCAACGGCGAAGCAGTCGGGGTCGGTGCGTCTGCTCGGCAGCGCACCCAGCAACCGGAATCAACACACCGGGACGACCCCCTCTGGCAGGCGCTGGGTTTCGACCCGGTGCCGTTCGACGCGCTCGTCGCGCGAACGGGGCTTTCCAGCAGCGAAGTAAGCGCCCGGCTCCTGGAATGGGAGCTCGAAGGGCGGGTTGCGAAACTCCCGGGTGACTGCTACCAACGCCTCTCCTAAACCCAACGCGAACGAACCCATCATCAGGAAACCCATTCATCATGAACGACACCACACCCCCACACGGCAAATGGCTCATCATCGCGGAGAAACCCTCGGTGGCCCAGGACATCGCGCGGGCGCTCGGTGGGTTCCAGCGGCAAAAGGATTACTATGAGTCGGACCTTTACGTGCTCTCCTCAGCCGTTGGCCACCTCCTCGAACTCAAGGCACCGGAAGGGGTCGAACCGAAGCGGGGCAAATGGTCGTTCGCGCACCTTCCTGTTCTGCCCGACCACTTCGACCTGCAACCGATCAAAAAGAGCGAAGACCGCCTGAAACTGCTCCTGCGCCTGGCGAAGCGCAAAGACGTGGTGGGCTTGATCAACGCGTGCGACGCCGGGCGGGAAGGGGAGTTGATCTTTCACTACATCGTCACCTACGGCAAAATCAAAAAGCCGGTGAAACGGCTGTGGCTCCAGTCGATGACGCCGCAAGCGATTCGCGACGCCTTTGCGCAACTGCGCGACCACGAAGCGCTCACCGGTTTGCGGGAAGCCGCGATTTCGCGTGCCGAGAGCGACTGGTTGATCGGGATCAACGGCACGCGTGCGCTTACGGCGTTCAACTCGAAATCGGGTGGCTTCCAACTCACGCCGGTGGGACGGGTACAGACCCCGACGCTTGCGATGGTGGTCGAACGAGAAAAGGCGATCCGCGCATTCACCCCGCGCCCCTACTGGGAGGTTGAAGCCGAATTCGCGATCGCCTCCGGCACCTACCGCGGCCGCTGGTTCCGCGAATCGTTCCAAAAGGGGGACGACCCGGACGCAACGCCCTACCGGCTGTGGAGTGAAGAAGCAGCGCAGGCGATCGTCGATCGCTGTCGCGGGCAAACCGCCACGGTAGAAGAGCGCAGCAAACCCAGCCAACAGTCGGCGCCGCTCTTGTTCGACCTCACGAGTCTACAACGCGAAGCGAACAGCCGCTTCGGTTTTTCCGCGCGGCAGACGCTGGCGCTCGCGCAAGCGCTCTACGAGCGGCACAAGGTGCTGACCTACCCCCGTACCGACGCGAAAGCGCTCCCCGAAGACATGATCGCGACGGTGCGGGAAACACTGGCTCAGCTCCCGGAGACCTACCAGCCCTTCGCCGACAAGATCCTCGCAAACGGCTGGGTGCGCCCCAACAAACGGATCTTCGACAACAGCAAAGTCTCCGACCACTTCGCGATCATCCCCACTGGCGAGCGCCCCAAACACCTCAACGACGCCGAGGCGAAACTCTTCGACCTGGTGGTGCGCCGCTTCCTTGCGATCTTCTACCCTGCCGCGGAGTACCGCATCACCACCCGCATCAGCCGCGTCGGGGAAGACGCGTTCAAAACCGAAGGCAAAGTTCTGGTGCAGCCCGGCTGGCTCGAAGTCTATGGCAAACAGGGCGAAACGGACGACGAAACCGCAACGGGGACGCTTCCGCCGTTGCTGCCTGGTGAAACTGCGAAGGTTGCGGCGATCGAAGCCAAAGCCCTCACCACGAAACCGCCCGCCCGTTTCACCGAAGCCACCCTCCTTTCCGCGATGGAGAGCGCCGGTAAGCTCGTGGAAGATGAAGCACTGCGCGCTGCGATGGCCGAACGTGGCCTGGGAACGCCTGCGACCCGCGCCCAGATCATCGAAGGGCTGATCCAGGACCACTACCTGATCCGCGACGGACGCGAGCTCATTCCCACTCCGAAGGCCTTTTCTCTGATGACGCTCCTCAAAGGGCTCGGGATCGAACTCTTACGTTCACCGGAATTGACCGGAGAGTGGGAGCACCGCCTGGCCCTCATGGAAAAGCGCGAAATCCCGCGCGACGCCTTCATGGCGTCGATCCGCGAAATGGCCGCCGAGATCGTCGAACGCGCCAGACGGTACGACGCGGAAACGATTCCGGGTGACTACGCCACCCTGAACGCGCCATGCCCGAAGTGCGGGGGCGTCGTCAAAGAGAACTACAAGAAGTTCCAGTGCGAAACGTGCGGCTGGGGTTTCTTCAAGCAGATCGCGGGGCGGGAATTGAGCGCGGACGAAGCCGAAACCCTCATCCGCAATGGACGGGTGGGTCCGCTCGAAGGGTTCCGCAGCAAGCAAGGGCGGCCGTTTACCGCAGAACTCAAACTCGACGAAAACCACGAACCGAAATTCACGTTCGCAAACGAAGAGGAACCACTCGACCCCGAAGCGCAGCGCGAAGCGCTCGCAAACGCCGAGGTGATCGGTCCCTGTCCGAAGTGTGGCGATGCCGTCGTCGTCTGGCAAAACGGCTACCGTTGTCGTAATAACCTCACGCCGCAGCCTACGTGTGACTTTCGCCTTGCGGCGACGATCCTGCAGCAACCGATCGCCCCGGAAATCGCCGCCGAACTGCTGCGGGAAAAGACCACCCGCGTACTCGAAGGGTTCGTTTCGGCGCGGACCCGTCGCCGCTTCAAAGCGCAACTGACGCTCGATCCGACGGGTAAGGTGGGATTTCGCTTTCCGGAGTCAAAAACACCACGCCGCAAGGCCGTAGAGGAGCGCGCTCCAGAGTAGCATACTCGAAACCCCCAGCCCCACGAGCCAATTCGACCAGCGCTGTTTGCGCCGACGGCGGTGCAGGTAGAGCGAAACCGCCTCGGCGATGGAAAAGAGCGACAACAACACCGCCGTGAGGGTCGCGACGATGAAAAACGCCGCTTTCGGGCCGGTGAGGTATTGGACGCAGCGCCCACTGTTGTGGGTGAGTGCCACCAGTTGATCCCAGTCGAAGACGAACCACCAGAGCCCGAACAGAAAGAAAAGCAACCCCACCACGGCAAGCGCTACAGCCGCCCCCTGCGGCGTCGCGGTGGCGGCCGCCCAACCGCGCACCTCGACCCACCAGCTGAGTAACGCCTGCGTCACTGCGAGCCACCAGCCGCGCGGACGCGTCGTCGGCATCTCGGAGCGCGCTCTGCTTACGTTACCAGACGTTACCAGACCAGACAACGAACAGACGCTCACGCCAAGAGGCTGCGCAACATCCACGCCGTCTTTTCGTGGATCTGCAACCGTTGGGTGAGGAGATCGAGCGTCGGCTCGTCGTTGGCGCGTTCTACGGTTGGCACGATCTCGCGCGCCGTCTTACACACCGCCTCGTGCCCGGCAACCAAAATCCGGACCATCTCCTCCGCTTTCGGCACACCGTGGACTTCGGAAAGGCGAGTCAATTTCAGGTACTCCGACATGCTCCCCGGCGCCGGATGACCGAGCGCGCGGATCCGCTCCGCGATCTCGTCGAGTGCGTTCCACAACTCCGTATATTGCTCCATGAACATCGTGTGCAGCGTCTGGAACATCGGGCCGGTGACGTTCCAGTGGAAATTGTGCGTCGTCAAGTAGAGCACGAAGGTATCGGCCAAAAGTTTGGAGAGCCCTTGCGCGATCGCTTGCCGATCTTCCTGCGCGATGCCGATGTCGATTTTCGGTTCCATGATCACTCCTTTTCCGTTTCCTAACGCAACACGTTTCCCATTTTATACTATAGCAGCACCGCCCCGCAATGCGAGCACGAAAAACCTATCACGACGATAGAGAACCACAGGGTGCTGGCGCGCCGCGTGTCGAATCGTCACTCCGCTGTCGAACTGCGCGTCGTTTCCCAGCACTCTCCCTGACTGGTGAGATAACCGTCCGCCAACGTCCCTGTCCGATGCACACCCGGTAACCCTGCTTCCCAAATCGCTTCGCGCAGCAGATCGACCGCGCGGTGGCGGGGGTAGGTGACCCGCCACGCCAGCACCACCCGGCGGTAGGGTTCGGGCGGTGCGAACGGCCGCACGGCAAGTAGCGGCGACAAGCGGCTGGCGTCGTCGGCCGCCGACGCGGGCAATACCGTGATCCCCAAGCCACTGGCGACCATCAGACGGATCGTCTCCAAGGAACTGCCGGCAAACGGCTCTTCAAGCGGGGATCGACGGACACACTGCGGGCAGATCTCCAACACCTGATCGCGAAAGCAGTTGCCCGGCCCCAAGAGCAACACCGACGCTTCGGCCAACCACGACGCCGGAATCGCTTCATGCACCAACCACGGATGGTCTGCAGGCAACAGCACGCGGAACGGTTCGTCATAGAGCGGTTGCGTGACGATTCCGGGTTCTTCGAACGGCAGCGACAACACCGCGACATCCAACGTCCCGCGCTTCAACGACTCCGCCAACTGGGCCGTGTACCCTTCCTCCAGAATCAGCGGCATCTGTGGCGCTTTTTCCCGCATTTTGGGAACCAGACGGGGAAAGAGGTAGGGACCGATCGTATAGATCGCGCCCACCCGCAACGGCCCCATGAGCGGATCGCGATGCGCTTGCGCGATCTCCTCCAGGCGCTGCACCTCGAAGAGCACCTTTTCGGCCTGCGCCACGACGTCGCGCCCCACTTCGGTGAGCCTCACATCGGCAGCGGTGCGCTCGAAGAGCAACGCGTCCAGCCGTTTTTCCAACTTCTTGATCGCCAACGACAACGTGGGCTGGCTCACACCACACTGCTCCGCCGCGCGTCCGAAATGGCGCGCATGCGCCAGCGCCACCAAGTAGCGCAATTCGTTCAACGTGATGCCCGCCATCGCTTCGCGCTCCTGGAACTCTCCGTACCGAGTAGGATTCTAACCTGCTGGTATGATCACACCACGTTTGTCTGCAAAGGAACGCAATATGGATGGAATCCTGGCCCGTTATCCCCGCACGAACCTTTCCCGGCGCGCGGCAGCGCTCTGGGTCACCGCAGCCGCAGCGCTGTTGCCGCTCTATGCGCACGCTCACCCGCACGCCTCCGCGGCACTCACCCCGGCCTTTTTCGGCAGCGACACCCGGCAAGCGACGCTACCCGATTTTGCCGACCTTGCCGAAGCGGTCAAACCCACCGTCGTCAACATTTCGGTGAAAACCACCGTCGAGCGAACCGGCTTTCCCGGCGCGATGCCGTTCCCGTTCGAAGAGGGGGATCCGTTTTACGAATTTTTCCGCCGCTTCGGGATTCCGATGCCGATCGTTCCCAACCCGCACGGCCCGGGGGGCGCCCCCGAAGTGCGGCGTGGCGTGGGTTCAGGCTTCATCATCAGCAGCGACGGCTATATTCTGACCAACGCCCACGTCGTCTCCGATGAAGAGGGGGGTAAGACGGAACTCACCGTGCGCCTTGCCGACGGCCGCGAATTCCCCGCGAAGGTAGTGGGAGTCGACAAACGCACCGACGTCGCGGTGGTCAAAATCGACGCCCAGAATCTCCCCACGGTCCGTTTCGGGGATCCCCAAAAAGCGCGGGTGGGCGAATGGGTGATCGCCGTGGGCGCGCCGTTTGGGCTTGACCAAACGGTCACCGCCGGAATCATCTCCGCGAAATCGCGCCGCTTGCCCGACGAGACCTACGTACCATTTATCCAAACCGACGTCGCGATCAACCCCGGGAACTCCGGTGGACCGCTCTTCAACCTCAAAGGCGAAGTGATCGGCATCAACAGCATGATCTACTCGCGCTCCGGCGGCTATATGGGGATTTCGTTCGCAATCCCCATCGACGTCGCGCTCAAGGTCAAAGACCAACTCATCCAGTACGGTCGAGTGCAGCGCGGCAAACTTGGCGTGGTGATCCAGGGGATGGACGAGGCGCTGGCGCAGAGTTTCGGTCTTGAAAAACCTATCGGCGCACTGGTGACACAAGTCGAGCCGGGGAGCCCCGCTGCCCGCGCCGGAATCGAAGTGGGTGACATCATCGTCGCGGTCGATGGCAGCGAGGTGAAGGATTCGGGTGACTTGCCGCGGATGATCGGCGAACGTCGTCCTGGGGAGAAAGTGGCGATCGGGCTCCTTCGCCAAGGCAAACGGCTCGAAAAAACGGTGACGCTCGCGGAACTCGACGACCCCGATGCGGCACCAACCGCCAAAGGGACCGACAACGACACCCCGTTCGGCCTCACCGTGCGCCCGCTCACCCCGCAAGAAGCGAAAAACCGCGGCGTAGAAGGCGGCGTGATCGTCACTGCGGTGAGCGGCGCCGCTGCGCAAGCGGGAATTCAGCCTGGTGACGTCATTTTGGCCGTCAATCAGAAGCGGGTCCAAACGCCAGCCGAGCTCAAAGCGGCGCTCGCCAAAGCGGGCAAACGGGTGGCGTTGCTGATCGACCGTGACGGCATGCGCCTTTTCATCGCGGTAACCCGATAACAAGAGCACCCCCTGCCCATTCGCGCCTCAAGGCAGGGGCCCGTGCCGGCTCTCGGAGCCCGGCACGACCTGAGATACCCCCTGAGCCCACCGGTGGTGGGCCTTTTTGTGGGCAAAAAGGGCTCAAGTTTTTCCGTTGGCAGCCGATAGATTCACTATAATGAGTGCAAACGGCTCTCTGGGAAAGCGCGATGAAACGCAAGATCACACCGACCCAAACCGAAGTCACTTTTTCGCTGGACGAGCAGATCGTCAGCAAAGCCGACCCGAAAGGGCGTATCACCTATATCAACCGCGTTTTCATGAAGGTTTCTGGTTTCACCGAAGAAGACGCACTGGGCGTACAACACAATCTGGTGCGCCACCCCGATATGCCCAGAGGCGCGTTCAAACTGCTCTGGGACACGATCGCGCAGGGCCACGAGTGGTCTGGGTTCGTCAAAAACATCACCAAGGAGGGACACTTTTACTGGGTCTTCGCGAACGTCACGCCCGACTTCGAAGCGGGCCGCATCGTCGGTTACTTTTCGGTATGCCGCCAGGCACCGCGCGCCGCGATCGCGGTGATCGAACCCCTCTACGCCGAGATGCGCCGCATCGAACAGGAAGCGGGCGCGGCAAAAGCGTGCGACGCGTCGCTTGCATGGCTCACTGCGCACCTTGCGGAAAAGGGCCACACCTATGAGTCGTTTGTCCTCAACCTCTTCCAGTCGCACCCCAATGCGTAAGGAGTCCCAACCATGAGCGAGCTTGATCTCATCGAAAAACCGACGAGTCACGTCAGCGCGCATATTCCGTTCCTGCTGCAACGGATCAAATTCACTCTGGTTGTCCTCGTGTTGTTCATCTGGACGATGGCCGGTTACTCGCTCGTGGTGAACGGTCCGCAAATTCCCAATATCGTTGCGCCGTTCGCCACTGCGCTTTTGGCGTTTTTCGCGTACCGCTCGATCGTGCAGCCTTTCGTCACCCTTGGCAAAATCGCCGCGACGCTGCACGAAGTGAAAAAAGGGCATTTCAGCCGCCGCATCACCCATACCAAGGGGCTCGGTGAGGTCGGGAAAGTGGCGTGGGAACTCAACGAGTTTCTCGACATCGTCGAAGCCTACTTCAAAGAGGTCACCATCTGTTTCCGCCGCGCGCAGCAAGAGGACTTCGCCCGCAAAGCGTTCGTGGCCGGGATGCCCGGCGAATTTGCGGTCTCGATGCACGCGATCAACGAAGCGCTCGACGCGATGCAACAAGCCGCGGAGTTTTCGCGCAAAAATCGCCTGATGAGCGAACTCCACCACCTCAACACCGGCAATCTTCTGAAAAACCTGGCAGGGAACCAGAGCGATCTGGTGGCCGTGGGCAACGAAATGGACGGCGTCTTGAAACTCGCGCAACAGAACGAAGCGGGTGCGGCACAGAGCCAACAGACGGTACGTGCTATTGCCGAAACACTCACCGAGATCACCAACCGCATGACCGAAACCGCACAAACCGCGAAACAGCTCGAAGCCTCCAGCACCCAGATCGACAAAGCGGTGCAGTTGATCGCGGATATCACCGAGCAGACCAACCTCTTGGCGCTGAATGCCGCGATCGAAGCCGCACGCGCGGGCGAGATGGGGCGCGGCTTTGCGGTGGTTGCAGACGAAGTGCGCAAACTCGCAGAACGCACCCGCAAAGCCACCGAGGAGATCGGGCAGGTGATGAGCGGGTTACGCAGCGAAGTCGACGCGATGGTCACGCAAACGCTGGCCCTCTCAGAGGCCGCGCAACAGGTTGCGGGCAAAGTCACCGGCTTCGAGGCCCAATTCGACGAGGTGGCAAAAAGCGCGAAAGAGACGATCGCGGCGCTCACCAAAGCGAAAGACCTGGCGTTTGCAAGCCTCGTGAAGCTCGACCATGTGATCTATATGCAACGCGGCTACGTCGCGGTGGAGAGAAACAGCGAAGGGGAAGAGGCGCAAGCGGTTCTGGTCGACCACCACAACTGCCGCTTGGGCAAATGGTACTACGAAGGGCACGGCAAAGCCGCGTTTTCCCATCTGCCCGCGTACCGCGAACTCGAAGGGCCGCACCAACAGGTGCACAGCGGCGTACGCGCTGCGGTTGCCGAAGCGAAGCGAGATTGGCTCCACGACGATTCGATCCTGCAGGCGATCGTCGCCGGGATGCGCCAAGCCGAAAGCGGTAGCCAGCAGGTGATCCGCTTGATCGGGGAGATGATGGCGCAGAAGTACGCCGCACCCGCCAAAACGGCACAGCGCACTTCCACCTCGACGCGTCTACGTAGCCGCAGCGCAACCACCGCGTGAGCACACGCAGCGCCGCCAAACAGGATGCCCATACGCCGAAAAGTGTGGGCACCCCTGTGCAAAGATCGTCTATAATTACTCTCTGATTGACCAACCCGATAGGAGATGAACCATGAAACGCATCGCCATGATCACAGCGCTCACGCTCTGTACTGCTGCGGCACACGCCGACGCGCTCAAACCGGAAGACAAAGTGAAATTCCGTCAGGCCAGCTACACCACCATGGCCTGGAACATGGGCAAAATCAAAGCGATGGTCGTTGATGGCACGATGCCGTTCAGCCAGACGCAGGTCTCTGCAGCCGCGAACGTGATCGCCGCGATCGCCAATTCCGGTATGGGCGCGCTCTATTCGCCCGATACGCTGGGCGTTGTCGGCTTCAAGAAGTCGCGCCTCAAGGAGAATTTCTTCCAAGAGCAGGACGAAGTGCGGAAAATCGCGACCAATTTCGTCGAGCAAGCGAACAAACTCGCCGAAGTGGCGGCAATGGGTGACAAAGACGAAATCAAAGCGCAGTTTGGTGAAGTCGGCAAAGCCTGCAAAGCCTGCCACGAAAAATTCCGCGAAGAGGAGTAACCCACCGTTTTGGCGCGGCGGTGATCGCCCACGGGTAGAAACGAAGCGATCACCGGGTAGCGCTCACCATTCGGGCGCCGCAACCGGCGCCACTTCTGGGGCGGGGATCCAAACCCCGCTCGCCACAAGCGAGGCAGCAATCCCCACCGCAATCGCAAAGCTTGCCCGTACCCAATAGGCTTTCGTGTGCCACACCACCGCAAAGGGTAGAGTTGTTGCGTCGTGCGACGCCGCCGATGCGTCCTGCGACGCGGCGGTGGCCTCTAGTCGTGCGGCCTTGACCTCATGCGGCGTTGCCAAACGATAGCCGGTGATCATCGGCCGCACAAGGTCTTCGCGTTTGACCACGCGGTAAAAGAGGATTGCGGTGAGGTGCAGCGCGACGAGCGCGATCAGCACCGGTTCGAGTTGGCGGTGCCAACTCGTGAGCGCGAGCTGCGTCGCTTCGCTGACCAAGCGCGCGAGCGGCCCACGAAACGCGATCTCGTCATAGGAAAAGAGCCCAAGCACCGCTTGGATTCCGAACACGGCGAGCATCGCGACCACCGAGAGCGCCCCCAACGGGTTGTGGCCGATCCCGTGCCATGCCCCTTGGAGATAGGCGCGAATCGCCGCAGGCCCTTTGACGAACTGGGAAAAACGCGCGGTCTCTGGCCCAATCACCCCCCAAAGCAGGCGAAACGCGATCAACCCGCAGATCGCGACACCGAACCGACCGTGCCAAACCATCGCGTTGCCGCCCAACTTCACCGAGACGAACGCGCCGACGACGCACGCAACCAGCGCCCAGTGAAAGAGGCGCAGCAGCGGATCCCAGACGGGGATTGGGGTTTGGTTTTGCGACATACTTCTGCCTCCTACCAAGGTTATCCTGTGCTAACCGAGAGTTATCCTGAGCGGCTCCGAGTCGAAGACCGCACGGTTTCTAACCCGCCAACGCCCGCGCGCTCGGCGTCTGCGCGGCGATCACGCCAGCGAGCGGGCCGGCGTAGAGGAGCCGCCCGCCATCACGCCCGCCCGCGGGTCCGAGTTCGATGAACCAGTCGGCCTCTTGCCAGACGTCGCGGTCGTGTTCGATCACCACCACGGTGTGGCCGGCATCGACCAGGCGGTGGAGCACGGGCAGAAGGAGCGCGACATCGGCAATGTGGAGCCCAACCGTCGGTTCGTCGAAGAGGTAGAGTGTTGGCCGTGCCGCTCGGTTCCCCAATTCCGCGACCAGTTTGAGGCGTTGCGCTTCGCCCCCCGAAAGGGTCGCGCTCGTCTGCCCAAGCCGCAGGTAGCCCAACCCCACTTCGGTCATCAGGCGCAACGGCTCGGCGATCTTCGGGTGGGCTGCGAAGAAGGTGGCCGCCTCTTCGGCGGTCATCATGAGCACCTCGGCGATGGTCTTGCCGCGATAGCGCACCGCAAGCGCGTCGCTGCGGTAGCGGCTGCCGCCGCACGCATCGCACGGTTCGCGCAGCGTCGGCAGAAAGGCCATCTCCGCGGCGACCCAGCCGTTGCCGTTGCACACCGGGCACCGCCCTTCGCCGCTGTTGAACGAGAAGAAAGCGGCGCGGTAGCCGCGCGCTTTCGCTTCGGGCGTCGCGGCGAAGAGGGCGCGGATCGGGTCGAAACATTTGAGGTAGGTGGCGGGGCAGGAGCGGCTGGTCTTGCCGATCGGGCTTTGATCGACGACGACGAGTCGTGCCACCGCGTCGGCGTTGTCCACCGCGCGGCAGCCAACGGGGCGGCGAGCGGTGAGCGAGGCAGCAAGCACCTCATGCACCAGCGTCGATTTGCCCGACCCCGAAACGCCAGCGACCACCGTGAGGCGATTGATCGGGATCGCGACGTCGAAACCGGTGAGGTTGTTCGCACATGCGCCGCGCACGGTGAGCCACGCGGTAGGCGGGGCGCGCGGCGGCACCAGGCGGTGGGGGATTCCGTCGCGCAGCATCCGGCCGGTGAGCGATTCGGGGTGGTTCCGGATCGCTTCTGGTGGGCCGCTCGCGACCACTTCGCCGCCGTGTTCGCCTGCCCCCGGGCCAAGGTCGATCACCCAGTCGGCGCTTTCGATCACCCGCGCGTCGTGTTCGACCACCACCACCGTCGCCCCTTGATCGCGCAGCCGTTTGAGCACAGCGATGAGGCGCGCGTCGTCTTGGGGATGGAGCCCGATCGTCGGCTCATCGAGGATGTAGGCGACACCGGTCAGTTGCACCCCCAGTTGCGCCGCGAGGCGGATCCGCTGCGCTTCGCCACCGGAGAGGGTTGGCGCGGCGCGGTCGAGCGTGAGGTAGCTGACGCCGACGTCGTCGAGCAGCTGCAGCCGCGCGCGCAACCCGGGAAGGAGCTCGGCTACGATCGCCGCAGACGCAGACGCCCGCCAATGCGCTTCTTGGGCGTCGAGCCACGCCGCCACTTCGGCGATCGTCATCCGTTCGAGCGCTTCCCAACGGAGTCCCGCCACCGTTACCGCGCGCGCCGCCGGGTTCAAGCGGCTGCCGTGGCACGCCGGGCAGGGGCGGTTCGCATCGACGTGTTTCGTCTCCCACTCCACCGCTTCGGCAAAGGAGCGGGGCTGACCGTCGTCGCTCTCGCCACGCCCCCCCACCAAGAGCCGCCCGGTTCCGAGACACTCTGGGCACCAACCAAGCGGCGAATGGTTGGAAAAGAGGCGGGGATCCAGTGGCGGCAGCGCGTCACCGCACGCGGGACAGACCGCGTGCGCGCTCACCACTTGCCACGTGCCTGCGACGCGCACCTTCGCCCAGCCGTCGGCCAACCGCCACGCGGCGGCGATCGCCCGCGCCAGTTCCGGTTCGGTGCGGGGGCGGCGCGCCACCGGCAGGTCGATCTCGTGCTCGCGGTAGCGATCGGGCCGCTGCCACGGATGGGTGGGCCGTTCCTCGCCGTCGACGAAGAGCGTTTCGTACCCGCGCGCCGCAGCCCAATCGGCGAGATCCTGATAGACCCCTTTGCGCCTGCGCACGAGCGCGGCGCAGACGACCTCGGGCGGCGCGCCACTTTGCCACAGCGCTTCCGCCCACGCTTCGGCGGAGCGAACCGCGGCCGGGACGTTACATTTCGGGCACTGGGGCACGCCCAGTTTGGTCCATAACAGGCGCAGGAATGGGGAGAGTTCGGTGAGGGTAGCGACCGTGCTTTTCCAGCCGCCGCGGCTCGTGCGCTGTTCGATCGCCGCGGTGGGGGGTAACCCCGTGAGCCGATCGACCGCGGGCGGGGGCGGCGGCTGAACGAACTGCCGCGCGTAGGCATCGAGCGCCAACAGGTAGCGGCGCTGTCCTTCGGCGAAGAGGATATCGAACGCGAGCGTCGATTTCCCCGAACCGGAGCGGCCGGTGATCACGGTGAAGCGCCCGTGCGGGATCGTGACGTCGATCCCTTTGAGGTTGTGTTCGTGCGCGCCGATCACCGCGATCGCCGAGGGGGGTGCCGAGGGTGGGAGTACCGAAACGTGTCGCGTCGTCTCATCCGCTGGTGCGGGCAGCGCAGCCGCGACGGAAGAAGGGTGTGAAACAGCGCCCGTGTACGGCGCAGGCGCTTCGGCAACGTGCCGCAGTTGGGGGTCGTTCGCCTCTTTCCCCGATGCTGCCGCCTCGATGCCAGCGGGGGTAGTGGTTCGTGTTGCCAGCGGAGATGGGGAATGGGCCGCGCCGCGCAAAGCAGCTGCGGTTGCGGTCGTTGCCGCCGCGAGTTGCGCAGGCGGCCCCGCGAAGACCAGCCGTCCACCCGCTTCACCCCCTTCGGGGCCCAATTCGATCACCCAGTCGGCCGCAGCGATCACCTCGCGATGGTGTTCGACCACCACCACCGCGTTCCCCTCTGCGGTGCGGGCGCGCAAAAAGGCCAGGAGTTGCGCTACTTCGGCTTCGTGCAGCCCTGTGGTTGGCTCGTCGAGTACGATCAAACGTCGATTATGCGCTTCGGGCGCGCGCTTCGCCGCCCCCTTTTCGGCGGCGAGCGCCGCCGCGAGTTTCAAGCGTTGCGCTTCGCCGCCCGCCAAAGTCGGCGTCGGTTGCCCGAGCCGCAGATACCCCAAACCCAACGCCGCCAGGTGCGCGAACGGCGGGACGAGCTTATTCCCCACCGGGTCGGTCGCCAAACGCGCGATCGCCTCATCGACGGTCATCGCCAACCATTCGGCGACGTTCGCCCCCAGCCAGGTCACCTGCAGCACTTCACTGCGAAAGCGCTTGCCGTCGCACACCGGACATTTGAGGTAGACGTCGGCCAAGAACTGCATCTCGATCCGGGTGTACCCCGCGCCTTGGCACGCCGGGCAGCGACCGGCACCGCTGTTGAACGAGAACGCGGCGGCGTTGAGCCCCTGTTGCCGCGCTGCGTCGCTCTGGGCAAACGCTTTGCGAAAGCCGTCCCAAACCCCAAGCACCGTGACCGGAACCGAGCGGGCGCTTTTGGCAAGCGGCGATTGGTCGACCCACAGCACTTCGGCAATCGGCAACGGAATGGCAGGGTCGGGTCCGCGTTCGGTTCGCCCGTCCCAGTCGGCGGTGAGGGTTACCCCGTCGGGAAGCGGCAACCCGGCCAACGCGGCGGTCACTGCGGGAACCAGCGCCTCCTCGACGAGCGTCGATTTACCGGAACCGGAAACCCCGGCGATCACCGTGAGACCCGTCAGAGGCAGGGTCACGGTGAAATCACGCAGGTTGTGCCGTTCGCGAACCGAAAGGGTCAGGGTTGGCGCAGCGGGTTTGGCGCGTCCATTCGGCACGGTTTGGGATTCGACAACGGCAGCAGGGGGTGCGGAAAGCTTGCCGCGCACAGGTGACTCCGCGTCAGGGACACAGGAAGGCGGTGCGGCGTGTGTTGCGGAGGCAACAGCGTTTCGATCGGCTGCCCACCGTTCGTGCCATCGGCGCAGATAGCGGCCAGTAAGTGAAGTCGGATGGGCAGCGAGCGCGCTGGGCGGCCCAGCGAAGACGAGCGAACCGCCACGTTCGCCCGATCCTGGCCCGAGGTCGACCACCCAATCGGCCGCAGCGATCACTTGCGGGTCGTGTTCGATCACCACCACGGTGTTGCCCAGCGCGACGAGCCGCCGCATCGCAGCGATCACGCGATCGACGTCGCGGGCGTGCAACCCCGCAGTGGGTTCTTCCAAGACGAACAGGGTTTGCGTCAGTTCCACCCCGAGCGCCGTGGTGAGCCGTATCCGCTGCAGTTCGCCGCCGGAAAGCGTCCGTGCGGCGCGTGCGAGCGTCAGATAGCCCAGCCCCACTTCGTCGAGGTAACGGAGCCGTTCGCGCGCCGCTTCCCACGCCAGCCGCACGCCGCGGGGCCAGGTGGCGACGGGAAGCGTTTCCCAGAACGCGCGTGCGTCACGCACCGCCCATTCGCGAAACGCCGCGATCGTCGTGCCAGCCAACCGCCAAGCGAGCGCCGCGGGGGTGAGCCGCGTGCCGTGGCACGCCGGGCAACGGCGCGGCGAACGGTAGCGCGACAGCAGCACCCGCATGGGCATCTTATAGCTGCGGCTTTCCAGCCATTCGAAATAGCGGCGCACGCCGTACCAGTGTTTCGGCCAACTGTGCTCCCAGCTGACCCACTCCGGGTCGCCCTCGATCACCCAGCGCCGGACCGCGTCGGGAAGCGTCGCCCACGGCACATCCAAAGGGATCCCGCGGGCACGGGCAAACTGTTCCAGTTCCGTTTGGCACTGCTGCGATTCGCCGCTCTGCCACGGGCGGATCGCGCCGTCGGCCAGCGTGCGCGACGGGTCGGGAATCACTTTGTCCCAGTCGATCTCGAGGAGGTCGCCAAATCCGCGGCAGGTGGGACATGCGCCCAGCGGGTTGTTGTAGGAAAAGAGCGCCGGGGTCGCGCGCGGCGCTGCTTCGCCACACCGCGGGCAACACGCGTCGGTGAGCGAAACGAACCAGACCCCGTCACGGAGCGGCTCCCAACAGGGGGGCGGTTCCCCTTCGCTTGCGCTCAGCGCAGCAACGGCGTCCCAACGAGCGATGAGCACGACGCCCGTGCCGCTGCGCGCCGACGCGGCGGTCACCGCGGCGACGAACCGCTCTCGTTCGTCCGCATGAAAGCGCAACCGGTCGCTCACCACCCACCACACCGCCCCCTTTTCGTGTGGGGTGGCGCCCAATACGCGTGAAAAGCCCTGCGCGGCGAGCCCGCGCCATGCCGCTTCGGGCGACCAATTCGCCGGAACGAGGAGCGGCCAGGCGATCGCGACACGCTCTCCCGCCGCACGCCCATTTTTCCCTGCGTTCCCTGTTTCTTCCCCAACGTTCCCTGCGTCGGGTGTCCGAAACTGCTCGGCACACCACGACCAGACCGCGTGTGCGTCGGCGAAACGCACTGCGTCACAATCGCAACGGGGACAGCGCCACGTGGCCGCTTGCGCCCAGATCACCTTCAGGAGGTCGTCGATTTCGGTGAGCGTGCCCACCGTCGCCCGCGAAGTGCGTACCGCGCCCCCCGCTTCGATGCGCACCGCCGGCAGGATCCCTTCCACTGCATCCACGTCCGGCGGGTCGAGCCGTTCGAAAAATTGCCGCGCGTACGGGGAAAAGGTTTCGACGTAGCGCCGCTGCCCTTCGGCGTAGAGGATTTCGAGCGCCAGCGACGATTTACCCGCCCCCGAAACGCCGGTGATCGCGACCAGCCGCCCGGTGGGAACGGTGACGGTAAGCTCTTTGAGGTTGTTCTGTCGCGCCCCGATCACCCGGATCATGCGCACATCCATCCGACGATCCGCCGTGTGGTTTTGCTGAACTCCACCCCGAGTTCGATCACCCGCGTCACACCCGGCGCGGCGCGATACGCAGCGGCGTAGTCGCGCGCACGCAGCTGCGCCAGCGCCGCCCCCGTTGCGCTTTCGCCTGCCACCACCTTGAATTCGACCACCCAGACGGTCGCACCCGCCTGGATCACCAGGTCGACCCGACCATCACGGGTGTGCGCTTCGGCCAGCAACCGCACGCCAGTGCTTGCCAGAAAGCTGTAGAAAAGGCTTGCGTAGTAGGCTTCGAGGTGACCCAGCGGGTACTGCCAGTCATAGGGAATTTGCGCGAAAAGGTGGTCGAACTCGGCCCGCAGCGTCTCGCTGTCGCCTTCACGCAACGCCCGCAGCACGTTGAGCGTCGCTTCCACTTCGTGGCGGTGGGGCAGAAGCGCATCCAACAACGCTTCGTTCAACGCCACCCGCACCTCTTGGTTGGGAATGGCCAACTCGTAAAGGAGTTGCCCCGCTTCCTCCACTTTACGGGCAATCGTCAAATAGCCGGTCTGCCACAAGAGCGTCTCGCTTGGCATCGTCCCGACGTCGAAGCTACCCAGCAGCTGGTGGGTGGCGTAGGTGCGCTCCAGTTGTGGTGTGAAAAAGCCGCGCGCTGTGAGGAGCTCGATCAAAAAGGTCGGCGTTGCGGTTTCGAACCACCACGGGCGATATTCGCGCTTGGCCAAGCAAAGGAGCACGTCGAACGGGTTATAGACCCGCTCGGTGCCGCCCCACCAGTAGCCGTTGTACCATAAGCGCACCCGTTCGCGGTCGAGCGGCTTGCCGTCTGCCGCGGCGGCGGCAAACTCGGGCGCAAAGACAGTGTCAAGGTCGGCGTCGGTGTAGCCACAGATCGCCGCAAAGTCGTCATCGACCGTGATGTCGTTGAGGTTGTTGAGCCCGGAAAAGAGCGAGACTTGGCTGAATTTGGAGACCCCGGTGAGGAAGACGAAACGGAGGTTCTCTGCAGCGTCCTTGAGCACGCTATAGAGGTCGCGCAGGATCGCACGGTGCACCGCCGCTTGCTCAGGATCGTTGATCGCGTCGAGGATCGGTTTGTCGTATTCATCCACCAGCACCACCACCGGCGCGCCGTGCTGGTTCGCGGCGCGTTCGATGAGCTCCATGAGCGCAAGCCCCGGTTGCGGCCATTGCGGCGCGTCACCGAGTCCTAGCTGTTGTGCGTTGCGCTTGAGTTGATAGCGGATCACCGCATCGACCGCCGCTTCGTTCGCGAACGAACCGGTCCCGAACGAAAGGCGAATCACCGGATAGCGTTTGCGCCAGTCCCAATGATCCGCAAGGTAGAGCGCTTCGCGCGGCGCGCTGCCGTCTCGCCCATCATGCGCCGCGAAGAGTTCGCGCTGCCCGGAAAAGGCGCATGCGATCGTGTCGAGCAGCAACGACTTGCCAAAGCGCCGCGGACGGGAAAGAAAATAGTACTTGCCGCCGCTTTCCACCATGCGTGCCAAAAATGGGGTCTTATCGACGTAGTAGTACCCTTCCCGGCGGATCTGCGTGAAACTCTGGATGCCGATCGGCAGTTTCTTATCCATCCTCATCTCCCGGTATAGTCGCGATACCACGCCACGAACCGCGCCACCCCTTCGGCAACCGGCGTTTGCGGCGTGTACCCCGTGAGCCGCTCGAGCAGCGAACAGTCGGCCCACGTTGCCGGGACATCGCCCTTTTGCATGGGGAGGTAGCGGCGAACCGCCTTTTTCCCGAGCGCTTTTTCGAGGGCATCGACGAAATCCAACAGCCGCACCGGTTGCGAATTGCCGATATTGACCACCCGCCATGGCGCAACCGGGCTCAGCGTATCGCCAGGAATCGGCTGCCAACCGTGTTCTTCGGTACGCGCCGAAGGGGGGGGTGGCGGCACGTCGACCAGCAAGCAGATCGCGCGCACCAGGTCGTCGATATAGGTGAAATCGCGGTACATCTCACCGTGGTTGTAGATCTCGATCGGCGTGCCGTCGAGAATGCCGCGGGTGAATTTGAAGAGCGCCATATCGGGCCGACCCCACGGACCATAGACGGTGAAGAAGCGAAAAAGGGTGGTGGGAAGCTGCCACAGGTGCGCGTAGGCGTGCGCCATCGCTTCGTTCGCCTTTTTGGTCGCGGCGTAGAGGGTGAGCGGCGTTTCGGTCGGCTGGGTTTCGACGAACGGCATCTCGCGGTTCGCGCCATAGACGCTGCTTGTAGACGCCAGCAACAGGTGCTTGGGCTGCACCCGTTTTGCCGCTTCCAAAAGGTGAAACGTGCCCACCAGGTTCGCGTCGATATACGCACGCGGATTTTCCAAGCTGTAACGCACCCCGGCCTGCGCGGCCAAATGGACGATCACCTCAGGCTGCGCCGCATCCACTGCGCGATCCAACGCCGTCTGATCCTCGAGCAGCGCTTCCACCGCGGTGAACGCCGGGTATGCGGTAAGGCGTGCGTGGCGGCGGCGTTTCAGCGCTACGTCGTAATAGTCGGTCAGTCCGTCGAAGCCGGTGACCGTATGGCCCGCTTCGAGCAACTGCTGCGCCAAGTGAAAACCGATGAAACCGGCCGTTCCGGTAATGAAAAAACGCATTTCTTCCCTTTGCCCTCAACTGCTTTCGACCAATCGACCCAACCCCTCTCGAACCGTACGCCAGGATCAGCGCGCCACGTCGTGAAAATAACGGACCTTGCACCTGGGGTCGAGCGTTTCGACCACCTCCGGCGGCAAGCGTTCCGGTGGCACCGCTTCAGCGATGGTCACGTCGGGAACCGTCGTGAGGTCGATCGCAACCAGTTCGCTGCGCGGCGTTTCGGGCTCATAGAGCAGCACCCACGGGCGCAACGGATCCCGGGGGCTATTGCGCAACACCAACCCCACCGCGTCGTTGGAAAGACGAACGAAGGTACCGGGTGGATAGACGCCGATCATCTTCACGAAGACGGCGAAGAGCGCCTCGTCCCATGCCTCCTTTTCGTGGCGGAAGAGCCACGCCACCGCTTTCGCGGGCGGCAATGGGCGAATTCCAGGAATCGGGTTGCAGAGATTGTCGAAGCGGTTCGCCAACCCGACGATCTGCGCCGCGAGCGGCACCGCATCGCCCGCCAAGCCATCGGGAAACCCTTTCCCGTCGATGCGCTCGTGGTGCGCGCGAACCCAAAGACGGATCTCGTCGGCTATTCCCGGGATTTCGGCCAACCATTCCGCCCCATACACCGGATGGAGGCGATAGAGCTGCTCTTCGGCGCGGCTGCGCTGGGTATTGTAGAGGACGCTCGTGGGAATGCGCGCTTTGCCGATATCGTGCAGCAGCGCTGCGGTGCCCACCGCCTCGATCTGTGCCTGATCGAACCCCATGCGATGCGCGAGCATCTGCGCCACCACCATCGTGTTGAGCGCATGGCCTGTTGCCCCCTCGTCGTGCGCATGCTCGGCGATGAGCTGCAATACCACCTCCGCTTGTGGGGTGAACCGCGCCGCGGCCTCGGCAGCCACAGTGCGCGCCAACCGCGCGCCGTCGGGTTGTCCGCGGTCGATTGCGGCAAGCGCCGCTCGGGTGCGTTCGGTGGTTGCCTGGTAGGCCTCTTGGCAGCGGGCCAACGTTCGGCGCATCGCCACCACCGCTTCGTGCTGTTTGCGTTTGGCGGCCCGTTGCGCCGCGATCTGCGCCCGAACCTTCTCGACATTGGCTACCGCTTGCTGCGATTCGGCAGCCGGCTGCGCGGTTCCCTTTGCTGGGGGCTGCAGCGGCGGTACCCGGCTCTTTTTGGGGTTCCACCGCACCTTCGTCAACCCCAACGCTTTGAGTTCGGCCAACTGCGCCTCGTCTTTGATCGTGAATGCGTTGAACCAGAAGGGATGGTCGAGCCACGGAAGATCGAGCTCGATATGCACCCCCGGGCGCAACTGCTCCAGCGAAACTTCGGGTAACGGATCACGACGTTCGCGCACGCGATTTCAACCTTTGTTATATACTTTGGCAAAGAAAAAAGAGGGTAACGGCTTGAGCACGAAGCATAACAAAAACGGGGCGACTGAGGAGGAGTTGCGGCCGATCATCGCCCGGCTGATCGAGCGCTTCGGCACGCGTTTGAGTGGCGATGCGCTGCGCGAAGTCTACTACGACGCGCGGGGCTTGCCTGTACCGCCAACGCCGGCAACCCCGGTACTCCTCCACGCGCTGGCAAAGCTCCTGCCTGGCGATCCCCCCGAGATCGCGCGCCACCTGAAAATCGCCCACGACGCGCTCGCCAAACGCAACTACACCGCCGCGCAACCCGCGCTCGAACGGGCGGCCGAATGGTTTCTGGCCAACGAGCCGGAACATCCCCATTCCGTTTCTGCGACCACGGCTCCAGCGCCACAGCCTGCCGCGTTCGACCGCGAATTCAACGCCCTCTTTGCTGCGGTGATCCGCGAACTCTTTCTCCCGTTCCTCAATCCCGACGGCGATCTCCACGAAATCGCGGTTTCGCTGTTGCAGCGCCTCGATGCGGAACCTTTGACTGCGGAACTCGCGCTCGAGCTGAAACTGTTCATCGAAGCCGCTGCACCGATCGCGATCGCGGTAAGCGACCATGCGCGCGACCTCACGCGGCTGGTCGAATTGATGTTGCGCCATCTCGACAATTTCGTGCTCGAAGCGGAATTGGCTCGGCAACAGGTCAAATTCATCCGCGACGCGCTTGCGCGGATGCACGAAGCGGGCATTTTGGAGGAGGCGAGCGAACGGCTCGAACAATTGATCGACGCGCAACGCCAGGTGATCGACGAACGGCGCAAAGCCGAAGTGGAGATCCGCGAACTCCTCTCCGTCGTGATCGAACGGCTTGCGTCGTTTTCGAGCGACAGCGGTCAGTACGCCGACGAACTCAAGCAAACGGTTGCCAAAGTTCAGCAGGCAAAAACCCTCACCGAACTGCGCGACGTATTGGTGCAAACGGTTGAACGCACTCAGTTCATGCACCACTCTTCTGCGCAGATTTCGCAAACGGCACAGCGCATCCAGCAAGAGCTGTTGGCGACGCGCGAACGGATGGAGCGGCTCGAACAAGAGCTGCGCGAATTGTCGCAACAGACGGTGAGCGACCCGCTCACGGGCCTGATGAACCGCCGCGGTTTGGAAAATTTCTGGCACCGCGAAAAAGCGCGTGCGCTCCGCTTACAGACGCCGCTCTCGCTCGCGGTGCTCGACCTCGACAATTTCAAGAAATTCAACGATACCTTCGGTCATCTGGCCGGAGACCGGGCGTTACAGCACCTGGCCGCGATCGCGAAACGCTATCTGCGTCCGCAGGATGGCATCGCCCGTTGGGGGGGCGAAGAGTTCGTGATCGTCTTTCCCGAAACCGATCGCTCCGTGGCCGAGCGGGTAGTCCTACGCCTGCAGCGGGAGCTGACCAAATCGCTCTTTTTTTACGACGATCGCCACCACGTGATCACCTTCAGCGCTGGCGTCGCCGAATGGCTAGGTGACGGCGAAACGCTCGAACAGCTGGTCGCCCGCGCCGACGAAGCGCTCTACACCGCGAAACGCGCGGGCAAGAACCGGGTCGTGGCCGCACGTCCATCATAAACCGTCCCTGCTCTTGCCATAAGCAGGCGGCAGGGTGTGCGACACGGCACACCCCCTGTAACGCACCCGAGACGGCTCAACCGAAACGGCCGGTGAGGTAGTCTTCGGTCTGTTTCTTTTTCGGGCGGACGAAGATCTCGTCCGTCGGGCCGAACTCGACCAGTTCCCCCAAATACATGAACGCGGTGTAATCGGAGATCCGTGCCGCTTGTTGCATGTTGTGGGTCACGATCAGAATCGTCACCCGGTCGCGCAGTTCGATCACCAGCTCTTCGATCGACGCGGTCGCAATCGGATCGAGCGCCGACGTGGGCTCGTCGAGCAGCAAAATCTCCGGTTCCGCCGCAAGCGCCCGCGCGATGCAGAGCCGCTGCTGCTGTCCGCCGGAAAGCGACGTGCCCAACGCATCCAACCGGTCTTTCACTTCGTCCCACAATGCCGCCGCTTTGAGCGCCGCTTCCACCCGGTCCGCGATTTCGGTGCGGTTTTTCATGCCACGGACCGTCAAACCATACGCGACGTTGTCGAAGATCGATTTCGGAAACGGGTTGGGCTTCTGAAACACCATCGCCACCCGCATGCGGATCTCGATCGGGTCGACTTCGGGCGAAACCAGGTTGATGTCGTCCGGATAGAGACGGATTTCACCAACATAGCGGTTGCCCGGGTAGAGGTCGTGCATGCGGTTGAAGCTGCGCAGGAAAGTCGATTTCCCGCACCCCGAAGGGCCGATCAGCGCCGTCACCCGTTTTTCCGCAACGGGCATGTTGAGGTCTTTGAGCGCATGGTGCGCGCCGTAGTAGAAGTGGAACCCTTTGGCTTGCGCTTTCACCGGCGCGTCGAGTGTTACCCGGGTGGCTTCATGAACGATGCGTTGTGGTTGATCCATGGTGCTTTACCAAGTGAGATTGCGACGAATACGGTACCGGAGCCAGATCGCCAGACCATTCATCAGGAGCGTGGCGACGATGATCACGATCCCCACCCCAGCCGCAAGCGAATGGAACTCAGACTGTGGTCGGGAAAGCCAGTTGAACATCTGGATGGGCAGTACAGTAAATGGGGAAAAGAGCCAGTCGAAAGGCCCTGCGGGAGGATCGCCAGCGAAGGGCATCGGCGGCAGGAACGCGATGAAGGTGAGTGCCCCGATCGTGATCACCGGCGCCGTTTCGCCGATCGCGCGCGCCATTCCGATGATCACCCCGGTCAGGATCCCGCCCGACGCGTACGGGACCAAATGGTCGGAAACCACCTGCCACCGGGTAGCGCCCAACGCGTACGCCGCCTCTTTGATGTGCTGGGGAATCGCGCGCAACGCTTCACGCGTCGCGACGATTACCACCGGCAGGATCATCAACGCGAGCGTCAGCCCCGCGGTGAGAATGCTTTGCCCGAAGTCGAGGATATAGACGAAGAGACCCAGCGCGAGTAACCCATAGACGATCGACGGCACTGCGGCCAAATTGGTGACGTTGATCTCGATGAGCTCCGTGAGCCAGTTCTTCGGCGCGTACTCTTCGAGATAGACTGCAGCGGCAACCCCCAGCGGTGCTGCGGCCAGGAAGGTCACGATCATCACCAACGCCGTTCCCACCCACGCGGAATAGATCCCGGCGCGCTCCGGCCGCCGCGACGGGAAGTTGAAATAGAACTCTTCCTGCACCACGTGGCGGTACCCATCGAGCACCAGGTCCGTAAAGAGCGCGAACAGCACGATCACTCCGATGAGCGTCGCCCCCAAGCCGATCAATCCGAAAATCACGTCCCAGCGGCGGCGCTTCGCAATATCGCGCCGCAGCGCAGTAAGTTCGTTTTTTTCGCTCTGCTGCATGATCAGTAGGCCTCCCGCCAGCGCCGGCGCACGTATTGGCCGATCACGTTGAAAAAGAGGGTGATCACCACGAGCACCAACCCGACTGCGAAGATACTCTGATAACCGATCGACCCGTGCGGCAGATCCCCCATCGCCACCTGCACGATGTAGGCAGTGATCGTCGCGGCGGGCTCACGCGGATCGAAGGTGAAATTGGGCTGTTGCCCCGCAGCGATCGCAACCACCATCGTCTCCCCGACCGCTCGGGAAATACCCAGGATGAACGCGGCGACCACACCGGAGATCGCGGCGGGCAACACCACTTTCATTGCCGTTTGGAAGCGTGTCGCCCCCATCGCGTACGAGGCCTCGCGCATCGCCATCGGCACCGCGCGCATCGCGTCTTCAGATACCGACGCCACATACGGCGTGATCATGATCCCGATCACGATCCCGGGGCTCAGCATGTTGAAACCGGGCAACCCAGGAATGATCTTCTGCAAGAGCGGCGTGACGAAGAGCAATGCAAAGTAACCGTAGATGATCGTCGGAACTCCGGCAAGCATCTCCATGATCGGTTTCACCACCTCCCGGGTTCGGAACGACGCGAATTCCGAAAGGTAGATCGCCACCAACAACCCTAACGGCGCAGCCACCAGCACCGCAATCGCCGAAATGGTGAATGTGCCGGCAATAAGCGGCAAGACCCCATACTCCGCTTTTTCGAAGAGCGGTGTCCATTGCGTATGGGTGAGGAATTCCACGAGCGAGACGTGCTGGAAAAAGCTCCACCCTTCATAGAGGAGGATCGCGACGATCGCCACGGTTGTCGCCACCGCAGAAAATGCGGCAAGGAACAGCGCCGTTTCGATCAGCCGCTCTTTGACGTTGCGGGCACGGGTATGGGTGACATGCCCTTCAGGAAGCGATGCGCAATGGCTTGGCTCAGCGGTCACGACAGGGTTTCCTTGTCGGTGATGCAGGGTAGACAAAAAAAACGGCTGTACGACCCTTGCCCACAGCCGTTTTCTCTAAAACCATTTACTCCTTGGTTTCGCGCGCAAGCAGTTCTTCGACGCTCACACCCACTTCGGCATGGCCACCGAAAGCGGTACCCGTCTTCATCGCTTGGAAATTCTTCATCGCCAGCTCATACGCACGGTCGGGCAAATCGACGTACCCCACCTCTTTGGCCAACTTTCCAGCGTGCTTGAGGTAGAACGCGACGAATTCACGCACTTCCGGTTTCTCTTTGGCCGCTTTGGCATTGACGTAGATGAAGATCGGGCGCGAAAGCGGTTGATAGGTACCGTTATTCACCGTTTCGACGCTGGGCGCGACCGCTGGCGAATTTTCGTCCTTCTTGATCTTCACCGCTTTCAGTTTGTCTTGGTTCTCAAGATAGTACGCCAGGCCGAAGTAACCGAGCGCGTTCTCATCCGAACTCACGAACTGCACGACCACGTTGTCGTCCTCAGACGCCAAGTAGTCGCCGCGGCTCGATTTCGCTTTGCCAACGATCGCTTCGGTGAAATAGTCGAACGTCCCCGAATCGGATCCCGCTCCGGCGAGTTTGAGTGGCCGATCCGGAAAACGCGGAGAGACCTGCTTCCAGTTGGTGATCACCCCTTGCGCTTCCGGCTCCCACATCTTCTTGAGTTCGGCAACCGTCATCTCTTCGGCCCAGGTGTTTTTCGGGTGGATCACCACGGTGAGCGCGTCGAACGCCACAGGGAGTTCGATGTACTGGATGCCGTTTTCGGCACACAACTTCATCTCTTTTTCGAGAATCGGGCGCGACGCGTTGGAAATATCGGTCTCGCCACGGCAGAACTTCTTGAAACCGCCACCGGTTCCCGAAATGCCGACGGTGACTTTCACCTTACCGCGCTGCGCGGTCTGGAACTCCTCCGCAACGGCTTCGGTGACGGGATAGACGGTGCTCGAACCGTCGATCTTCACTATTTTTTCCGCCGCGAAGGTCACCGCCGGGGTTGTGACGACACCCGCTACGGCAAGCGTGGCGACCAGGGAAAGGGTGTTGCGAAGTTTCATCGGACTGCTCCTTTGGGTTGCTGAGGATGACGGGGCGCAGTCTACCGAGCGAATGTGACAATTTGATGACACGCATTGTACCGCAACGGGCGCGTTCGTGATCCGTACCACGCACTCTTTGCAGTGGGTTCGGGGTCGATGGAATTGTTGACTTTGATTTTTCTTGTAAGAGATTCTGTAAACAATGCGCGCCGTTGTTCTGTGGATAACTCTGTTAACAATAGACTTCGTCCAGCAATGTGCTGTTGGTAATCTTGGGGATCGACTTGGATTTTGGCGGGGATCGTTTGGGGGCGAAAAAGCAGTCACCGTGCCATTTTTCTTTTATCGACAAATCATTGCATGATCTGTGCGTCAACTTTTCCCCAATGCGACCCACTCCGATCGGTTGCAGGATGGTTACCTGTAATGCAGGTTTCGGCTTGTGGATAATTTTGTGAATGAACGTGCACGACGCCGCCCACGCCGCGGCTTCCTGCGCAGGCATCGGCTTCGCGATCCCGTATCCTTGCGCACAATCCCGTAGTGGAGATTGACCGCCGCGAATTCGTCGAGGTCGAGCACCCCCAACACGACGAAGCTTGGTTTTTTTTCTGCGACGCAGCGTGCGATCGCTTGCTCGGCCCAGCGACAAGCCCGTTGCGGTTGGCCAATCCGGTGAGCGGATCGTGGTACGCGATCCGTTCGAGCGCTTCGGTCAAGTGCATCTCTTTGGTGACGTCGTGGACCAACCCGTGGATTTCGCTGACGCGGCCGTCGGCCAAGCGGTGGGGAAAGACGAAATCGTTGCGGTTTTCGGCCTTTGCCGCGCCGTTCGCGTCTACGATGGTGCCGTCCGTAGGGTCGATGAGGAGCGTCGGCATGACGTGGCTCTGCAACCACTGGAGCAGCAGTCCCGCCCAAGCGGTGGGTGCGAATGCGATACCCAGTAGCAGGTGTAGCAGAAACGCCACAGTGGACAAGCTGGGGATGGCGCGGGAACGGTTGACGAACCATCGTCTCTTTCTCAGCATGCACCGCAAACGGTACGTCAACGTTCCAACCGCCGTACCGGCGTTGTGTACAGGAGTATCCCCAGGGTTTTGGCGCATGTCTTGGCGGCTTTCAGGGGGTTATCCCCACGATTGGGCAGAGTGTAGACTTATTTTAGAGATATTTATAGAAAAACCAAACCATAATAACAGAACTGCCCTCTGAGGGGGATGCCGCGCGGCTTCGCGCCCGTTTGACGGCGAAGGGGTTCGTTCGCTACAGTGGCGATGGGTGACGTGTGCGCGACGCGTGGGTGAGGTACCATGTTGTTGGAGGTTTGTCATACCCTGCCGCTTGCGGTATCGGTGCCGCTATCACGGGACACGGTGTGGCAGCGTTTGTGGGAGCGCGTCACGTTCCCACAGCGGTGGATCGACGGGGTGACGGCGTGTGATGTGCTTTGGTACGCGCCCAAAGAAGCAGCGCTGACGCGGCGGATCGCGTTCGGTGACCGGACGTTCGAAGAGCGTGTGACGTGGCAAACGGGGGAATGGCTGCGGTTCGTCACTCAGGCAACCCCGGAATACCCCGGGAGTCTTTTGACCATCACCTTGGTGGAACGCGACGCGATGCGCTGGTCTTTGACCTTTTCCTATCGGCGGTTCGTGCGGGACGGTGACGCCACATTGCCGGACGGATCTGACCTCTCCGCCTGGTTGGCGGCGGCTTACCGCAGCGCAGACGAAGCGTATGTCGTTGCGCTTGCGCGGGCGTTACAAGCGGAGCAAGAGAGACGATGAGTTTGTGGCACGCATTGGGGATTCACGACTACGGCGCGTTCGTTTTGGGAACGGTTTTGGTGGTTTTGTTGCCAGGACCCAATTCGCTCTATGCGTTCGTCACCGCGTCGCGCCAGGGCCCCGCTGCGGGGTTTCGCGCGGCACTCGGGATTTTGACCGGGGACGCGATCCTGATGAGCGCCGCGGTGTTGGGCGCGGCGTCGCTACTGCGCTATCTGCCGACGCTCTTTGCGGTGTTGCAGCTTACTGGTGCCGCATACCTGGCGTGGTTGGGCGGAAAACTCGTTTGGGAAGCGGTTCGGCACGGCTGGGGCAAGCAACCGGCCGCCGCCAACGAGGACGATCGGGAAGCTGCGTCCGAACCGGAACCGCGCCGGGTAGCGATCCACCCGTTTCGGCGGGCGTTGGTGATCAGCCTGTTGAACCCGAAAGCGATCCTCTTTTTCTTCTCGTTTTTCGTGCTCTTCGTCGATGCGGATGCGCCCCACCCCTATTGGGCGTTCGTCTTGTTGGGCGCGACGTTGCAGGGGATCAGCGCTACCTATCTCACCGTTCTGATCCTGGTTGGCGCGCGGCTCCACCGCTGGAGCCAAACCCGGCCGCGGGTCCAGGCGTGGGGGCTAGCGGCTACCGGCAGCGCTTTTCTGGTGTTCAGTACGAAATTGCTGCGCGACGCGTTCGCTCGCGTGGGGGGGTAAATCGATGGTGTCAACTTCGCCACTCTCAATCGTGATCATCGGCAGCGGCGCCGCCGCTACCGCCGCTGCGCTCAAAGCCACGGAGCAGGGCGCGCGCGTGACTCTGATCGAGCGCGGGGTCATCGGGGGGACATGCGTCAATGTGGGGTGCGTGCCGTCCAAAATCCTGATACGTGCCGCGCAGGTCGCTCAGTTACGGCGAAACAGTCCTTTCGACAGTGGAATCTCAGCCACGCCACCGACCATCGATCGCGCTGCTTTGTTCGCGATGCAACAGGCGCGTGTCGAGTCATTACGGCAAGCGAAGTATATCGAGACGCTACGCAGCAACCCGGCGATCACCTGGGTAGCGGGTGAAGCGCGCTTGCGCGATGCGTCTCATGTGGCGGTTCGCACCGCGGCAGGAGCGGAGACGGTGATCGGGTTCGATCGCTGTCTGATCGCAACTGGGGCGCGCCCAGCCGTTCCTCCGATTCCGGGGTTGGCCGAAACGCCCTATTGGACATCGACCGAAGCGCTGGCAAGTCCAACCATTCCTGAGCGGTTGGTGGTAATCGGCGGCTCCGTGGTCGCGGTGGAGTTGGCGCAGGCTTTTGCACGCTTGGGAAGCCGTGTGACGGTTTTGGCGCGCAGTCGCCTCCTTTCCCAGGAAGATCCCGTAATTGGCGCGACGTTGACCGAGGCGTTTCGCGCCGAAGGGATCACGGTATGGGAGCGAACGACCTTCGAAGCGGTTCGCTATCGGGATGAGCGCTTTACCGTGACCACCAACCACGGCGCGTTTGAGGCAGAGCGGGTGTTGGTGGCCACGGGGCGTGTACCCAATACGGAGCGGCTGGGGCTTGCGGAGGTCGGGATTAGGACGACGCGCACCGGCGCGATTGTGGTCGACAACGAGCTGCGCACGAACGTGGCGACGATTTTCGCCGCGGGGGATTGCACCCAACTGCCGCAGTTGGTTTATGTGGCTGCCGCAGCGGGTACACGGGCCGCAATCAATATGACCGGCGGTTCGGCGACGCTCGATCTGACGGTGGTGCCGTCCGTGGTCTTTACCGATCCGCAAGTGGCCACGGTCGGGCTTTCAGAACAGGACGCGCAGCAGCAAGGGCTAACGGTCGCGTCGCGCACGTTGTCGTTGGCAAACGTGCCCCGGGCACTGGTCAATTTCGAGACGCGCGGCTGTATCAAATTGGTCGCGGAAGCGGGATCGGGGCGCCTCTTGGGCGCCCAGGTGGTGGCACCGGAGGCAGGAGAGGTAATCCAAACCGCGGCACTGGCGATTCGCCACCGCATGACGGTCGCTGACCTCGCCGAGCAACTTTTCCCCTACTTGACGATGGTGGAAGGGTTGAAGCTCGCCGCGCAGACCTTTACCCAGGATGTGAAGCGGCTTTCGTGCTGCGCCGGTTGAACTTGCTCGCTCACACATCCAAATTACGCACGAAGAGCGCGTTCGCCTCGATGAACTCGCGCCGCGGTTCGACCGCATCGCCCATCAGGGTCGAGAAGATTTCGTCGGCGGCGATCGCGTCTTCGATCTGCACTTTGAGCAGCCGCCGGGTTGCCGGATCCATCGTCGTCTCCCAGAGCTGTTCCGGGTTCATTTCGCCCAACCCTTTGTAGCGTTGTTTGACGATCTGGCGTTCTACTTCGGCCATCAGCCAAGCGACCGCATCGGCGAAATGGCGGACCGTCTGCCGTTTTTCGCCGCGCCGCACTTCCCCTTCACCTTGTACGAGCGTCGCAGTGGTTTCGGCAACGTGCATCACGGTTTGCCAATCCCCAGATTCCAGGAGTTCGGCATCGAGCAGGCTGCGCTTGATGAGCCCGTGTTCGGTGCGTTCGATGCGTAAGCTCCATTGATCGCGCTCTTCGTCGAATGCGGCGAGGACGCGGAGTTGGTCGCCCAGCACCGCCTGCAACCGTTGGGCGCTTGCGACGGCGTTTTCTTGGTTGCTGAGGTCGATCGCAATCGCGTGGTTCAGAATCGTTTGCAGAATGGTGGGGTCGATGAGGGCGCTATGGCGGTCGATGATCCGTTGCGCGCGTTGCCATTGGCGCAACAGCCCCAAGAGCGTTTCGTCGCGAATCGGTGCGGCGTCTGGCGCCGGGAGGAGTTCGGCCTCTTGCGCCGCCAGTTCGATGAGAAATTGCTGTAATTCCGCGTCGTCTTTGAGGTAGCGCTCGGTCTTACCCAGTTTCACCTTGTAGAGCGGGGGTTGCGCGATATAGACGTGGCCGCGTTCGATCAGCTCCGGCATCTGGCGGTAGAAGAAGGTGAGCAGCAGTGTTCGGATATGGGCGCCGTCGACGTCGGCGTCGCTCATCAGGATGATGCGGTGGTAGCGCAGCTTCTCCGGTTTGTAGTCCGCTTTGCCGATCCCGGTGCCGAGCGCGGTGATCAGCGTGGCGATCTCCTGGCTTTGCAGGAGTTTGTCGAAACGCGCTTTTTCGACGTTGAGGATTTTGCCTTTGAGCGGCAAGATCGCTTGGAAGCGGCGGTCGCGCCCTTGCTTCGCGGAGCCACCGGCGGAGTCGCCCTCGACAATGAAGAGTTCCGATTTTGCCGGGTCTTTCTCTTGGCAGTCGGCAAGTTTTCCCGGCAGCCCCACGCCGTCGAGTACCCCTTTGCGGCGCGTGATTTCGCGCGCTTTGCGCGCCGCTTCGCGGGCGCGTGCTGCTTCGACGATTTTGCCGACGATCGCTTTCGCTTCGTTGGGGTGTTCGAGCAGGAAGGTTTCGAGCGCTTTGCCCACTACCTCTTCCACCGCGGTGCGCGCTTCCGAACTCACCAGTTTCATTTTGGTTTGGCTGGCGAATTTCGGGTCGGGCATCTTCACGGATAGGACGCAGGTGAGCCCTTCACGCATGTCGTCGCCGGTGATCTCGACTTTCGCTTTTTTTGCGATTTCGTTCGCTTCCAGGTATTTATTGATCACCCGCGTCATCGCGCTGCGCAACCCGGTGAGGTGGGTGCCGCCGTCGGGTTGCGGAATGTTGTTGGTGTAGCAAAGCACCTGTTCGGCGAAGCTGTCGTTCCACTGCATCGCCACTTCGATGCTGATTTCCGCTTCGTGCCCGACGTCTTGCGGGACGGTGACCGCGCCGCTCGCGTGGAAGATGGTGGGGTGGAGCGGCTGCTTGTTGCGGTTGAGGTATTGGACGAAGCCCTTGACGCCGCCCGAGAAGGCGAAGTCCTCTTCTTTGCCGGTGCGTTGGTCGATGAAGCGGATCTTGACGCCGTTGTTGAGAAACGAAAGTTCGCGCAGGCGTTTCGTGATCTGGTCGGCATGGTATTCGATCGTGCCGAAGATCTCTTCGTCCGCAAGCCAATGGACTTCGGTGCCGCGCTTTTGCGTCGCACCCACCACCTTCATCTTGCGCACGTGCACCGGTTCCCCGCCGCCGGGTGGGGTTTCCCAGGTTTCGTCGAAGAGGGTGGGCACGCCACGAGAAAATTCGAGGACGTGTTTGTACCCGTCACGCCAGATGGTGAGTTTGAGCCATTTGGAGAGTGCGTTCACACACGAGACGCCGACACCGTGAAGCCCGCCGGAGACTTTGTAACTGTTCTGGTTGAATTTGCCACCGGCGTGCAGCACGCACATCACGATCTCTGCGGCGGAGCGTTTCGGTTCGTTTTTGTCGTCCCATTTGATGCCAGTGGGGATCCCGCGGCCGTTGTCGCGCACCGAAACCGAGTTGTCGGCGTGGACCGTCACGACGATGTCGTCGCAGTAGCCAGCCAGCGCTTCGTCGATCGCGTTGTCGACCACTTCGAAGATCATATGGTGGAGCCCCGTTCCATCGGAGGTATCGCCGATGTACATGCCGGGGCGTTTGCGGACCGCTTCGAGCCCTTCGAGTTGTTGAATCGCGCTTTCGTCGTAGGTTTGGGTCATTGCGTTTTCCTGGACCATCGGTTTGATTCGCTGCGTTCGTTCGGTGGTGTGCGTTGTTTCACAGCCGCATCGGCATCACGACGTAATGGAAGTGTTCGTCGTCCGGTGTGGTGATGAGCGCTGCGGCCATGCTGTCTTTGAGTTGGATGTGGATCACTTCGTTGGTGAGCGCAGTGAGCACGTCGATGAGGTAGCTGACGTTGAAGCCGATCTCGAGTGGCGCCCCTTCGTAGTGGATCTCGATCTCTTCCACCGCTTCTTCGCGTTCGACGTTGTGCCCGGAGATGCGCACGAGCCCCGTTTCGAACGTGAGTTTGATCGGCCGCAATTTGTCTTCGGCAAGCACCGCAACCCGTTGCAGTGCGCGCAGGAGTTCAACCCGGTCGAAGACGATCCGCACGGGGTGGTTCATGGGGATTACCCGACGGTAATCGGGGAACTTCCCTTCGATGATTTTGCTGGTGAATTGCACCGCACCGGTGGTGAAGACCACTTGCCGTTCGGCGATGGTGATCGCCACCGGCTGGTCGCTGTCCGAAAGGAGTCGCTGGAGCTCGAGGACCGTTTTGCGCGGCAGGATCGCTTCCCGTTCGTCGCGAAATTCCGGCATCGCCTCTTCGACGTGGGCGAGGCGATGCCCGTCGGTAGCGACCACGTGCAAATTCTGGTCGTGGAGGTGGAAAAAGAGCCCGTTCAGATAGTAGCGGACGTCTTGTTGGGCCATCGCAAACGCTGTGAGCGCCACCAAGCGGCGCAAGGTGTGTTGCGTGAGCGTCAGTTGGTCGCCTTCGCTGGGGGGGGTAAGGCGCGGGAAGTCGTGCGCCGGCAGCGTGTGCAACGTGAAGCGTGACCGTCCGCTCGTTACCTTGAGGGTGTTCTCTTCGGCAAGGAGCTGCACTTCGGCCCCGTCGGGCAAGCTCTTCAGAATATCGAGGAGCTTCTTCGCTGGCACCGCGCAGGCGCCGTTTTCCCCAGCCAATTCGCCAAGCGGTTGCCGAACGACGATTTGCGCTTCGAGGTCGGTAGCGGTGACGGTAAGACCGTCGTCGCTGCGCTCCAGCAGGAAACAGCCGAGGATCGGCTTGGTTTGCCGCTTTTCCACGATACCGGCCGCGGCAGCGAGCGGTGTGAGCAGCGTATCACGGGGGGCTCGAATCAGCATGGCGTCTCCTTGTTATCCGCGTAGCACTTGCAATAGGACATGAACGTCGTGGTTGAGCTGTGGGTCTTGGTTGCGCAGTTCGGTGATCGTTCGGCAGGCGTGGATCACCGTGGTGTGGTCGCGGCCGCCGAAGGCTTCGCCGATCGCGGGCAGCGACAAAGGGGTGAGCTCTTTGGCGAGGTACATCGCGACCTGCCGCGGGCGTGCGACCGCGCGGGTCCGTTTCTTCGAGTGCATCTCGGCCACTTTGATTTTGTAGTAGTCGGCCACCGTTTTTTGGATCTGCTCGACGGTAAGTTGCCGGTTGAAGGCGTTGAGCAGGTCCTTGAGCGCCTCTTTCGCCAGTTCCAACGTGATCGGGCGGGCCAGGAAATTGGCGTACGCAACCACTTTGTTGAGCGCCCCTTCGAGTTCACGCACGTTCGATTTGAGGTGCTTGGCAATGAGGAACGCGACGTCGTCAGCGAGGTCGATCGCCATCAGTTCCGCTTTTTTCTTGAGGATCGCCACCCGCATTTCGAGCTCTGGGGGTTCGATCTGGACGGTGAGGCCCCAGTCGAAGCGCGAGATCAAGCGGTCTTCCAACCCTTGGATGTCTTTGGGGTAGGTGTCACAGGTGATCACGATCTGTTTGCGCGCTTCGGTGAGCGCGTTGAACGCGTGGAAGAACTCCTCTTGCGTGCGGGTTTTGTTCTGGAAGAACTGGATGTCGTCGATCAACAGCACGTCGAGCGAGCGGTAGAACCGTTTGAACGCGTCGAAGCTCTTCTGTTGATAGGCGCGTACCACGTCGGCGTAATAGTCTTCGGCGTGGACGTACCGAATCACCGCGCGTGGGTTGTTTTGGAAGATCGCGTTGCCGATTGCGTGGATGAGGTGGGTTTTGCCCAGACCGACACCCCCATAGATGAAGAGGGGGTTGTAGGAGTTACCGGGGTGGTGCGCGACTTGCATCGCAGCGGCGCGCGCCAGATCGTTCGCGCGACCAGTGACCAGCGTCTCGAAAGTGGCGTTGGGGTTGAGCCGGGTTCGTTCGTAGAGCGCTTCGAGCGTCGGCGCGTGGGTCGGGTCGGCGTCATTTACCGCAGGCGGCTTGCGCCGAGCCCGTAACCGCGCAGTGGGGGGTGGGGAAACAGCGGCGGTGTTCGCAACTGCGGTGTCGGCAGATGGGACGGCGGCAGGCGCCGCAGGGCTGGTGGTCTTCTCTTCTTCTCCAGCGGAATCTTCTCCAGCCGAAACCGGTGCGGGTTCCACTGAAGGGGCTTCTGGTTCGGCGTGCGGGCGCGACGAAGCAACCGCATGCGCGGTTGGCGCCGTTTGCGGTTCGGTTGCGCCGGTTTGGGGGGCAGCAGCTGCATTGTCACGACGCGGCGGTTCTCCCAATGTCAATTCCGCGCGTTCGATGCCGAGTGCCGCGAGTTCGTCGGTGATGATGCCCCAGTAGCGTTCGCGTACCCACTGCAAAATGAAGCGGTTGGGCGCAAAGACGCGCAGTTCGGCACCCGCACCGTCCACTGCGACGCCTGCAAGCGGTCGAATCCAGGTTTTGTATTGTTGTACCGGGATCTTGCTCTGCAAGCGCGCGCAGCAGGTGTGCCAGAGGTCGTCGGATGGGGAAGGGTTCGTTTCGCTCATCGTTGCGAATTGTAGCGTGAAAGGGGATGAGCGAGAAGTTATCCACAGCGGTTGTGCAGTGACGGCCTGTCCGGGTCGGAGTGTGGGAAGGTGAGGAGAAAACGGGTCAGGCCCTCTCGCGACGTAACCGAAATCGACCCGCCATGTGCGACGACGATCGCTCGGACGATCGCCAACCCCAAACCCAATCCGGTGATCGATTCGGACGGGGTTTCTGAGGCGACGCGGTAGAAGGGATCGAAAAGATAAGGAAGGTGCTCAGGCGCGATCGGTTCCCCGACATTGGTGACGGACAAGGTTCGTTGCCCATTCGTTTCGCCGATTTCCAGCGTAACCGATGTTCCCGGATCGGCGTGGCGAATCGCGTTGGAGAGCAGGTTGCTGACAGCGCGGCGAAGCTGCATTCGGTCGGCCACGATCGCTCCCTTTCCCGCTACGATCAAGCTGATTCCTTTCTCTTCGGCAAGGGGTTCGAAAAATTCGACCAAATTGCCCAGTTCGATTTCGAGCAGAAAGCGCTCCTTGGCGAGGGTCGTTTCGGAATAACCCAGTTTGGCCAAATAGAGCATCTCGCTGACCATTCGGCTCAATCGGTCGATCTCTTCGACATTCGAGGCCAAGATCTCGCGGTAGGTTTCGGGATCGCGCTCACTGTGCAGCGCAACCTGTGTTTGGGTGAGGAGGTTGCTGAGCGGGGTGCGCATTTCGTGCGCCAAATGGGCAGAGAACGTTTCGAGGCGAACGAACGCAGTTTGCAGCCGATCGAGCATGCGATTGAGCTCTTGGGCAACCGTTGCGATCTCCTCAGGCATCGCAGAATCATCGAGCCGCCGATCGAGATGGTTTTGGGAGATCATCGTGGCGTGCTGGCGAATCGTCCGTAACGAAGCCAAACCGCGATAGACGACCCACCAACCGATTCCGACGGAAAGGGCGCTGGCGAGCAACGCATAGAAGAGGATTTGCTGATGAAACGTCTGCAAAAACCGGGTGTGGGTCTCGGTATCGACCGCGATCTGGATGGTCCATGCGGTGTTCGGTGCAAAGTGGGGCGAAACGGTGAATGAGAAAGCGCGATAAATTTTTCCCGCGCTGTGCCACTCTTCCCACCCTTTCCTGTCTTTGGTCACGGTTTGATCCCATGAGAACTGGCGGTTGTTGGCGAAGAGGAGTCTGCCGTTTTCGGTTCTGACTGCGACCACCAGTCCAGGGTGGTGATTCAGTGCCTCTTGGAGTAACCACAGCGCGTCGTCGGTCGAGTTGGCGCGCTGCAAGAGCTCCAAGATCAACGCCCGTTTGTCGTTGAGGGTTTGTTGATCGAGACGGACGAAATGTTCGTCGCTCAGAAGCGTGACCAAACCCGCCAGTCCGAAAATCGCGCTGATCGTGATGAGTGCAAAGAGCAAGACGAGTTTGGCGGTGAGCGATCGGCGAATTTTCACGATCTGTCTCGCCTATCGCGCTTCCAAGACGTAACCCATCCCGCGAACGGTGTGAATCAATTTCGGCGTGCGCCCCTCGTCGATCTTTTGACGCAGCCGTCGGATCGCAACTTCGATCACGTTGCTGTCGCATTCAAAGTCGATTTCCCAAACTTGCGACGCGATCAGTGAGCGCGGTAGAACCTCTCCCTGCCGACGCAGGAGCAGTTCGAGCAAAGCGAACTCCTTTGCGGTGAGCGCGATGGTCTCCCCTCCGCGGCACACGCGACGGCGCAACAGATCGAGTTCCAGGTCCGCAGCGCGCAAAATCGTGGAGGAAAGGCTCTGACCGCCCCGTCTGAGGATCGTTCGGACACGGGCGAGCAATTCGGCGAACGAAAAAGGTTTGACGAGGTAGTCGTCAGCGCCCATTTCCAACCCTTTGACCCGATCTTCGACCCGGTCTCGTGCCGTGAGGTAGAGCGTTGGGGTGGTGATCCCTTCTGACCGAAGTCTGGCCAGCACTTGCCAACCGTCGAGGCCAGGGAGCATCACGTCGAGGATGATGAGATCGAAAGGGATTTCGCGAGCCAAATGAAGGCCATCGATGCCGTCTTGTACCCATTCCACATTGTAGCCAGCTTCGTGCAGCCCTTTTTTGAGATAGGCGCCGGTTTTGGGTTCGTCTTCGATCAAAAGGAGTTTTCTGACCATTTTGTCATCTTCCTGTCACGTGCGCGCAAGGAGCGAACGATTACGATCGCGTTGCCTTTTCCCTTTTGCCATAAAGTGGAGGATTGGATGAGAAACGATCGAGATCGGTTCCCGCAAGTCGCGATCGCATTGCCGAACGCGGGGCGGCGCCGTTTCGTCCGAGGTTTGGTCGCAGGGGGCGTGATCGCAAGCCTGTCACCGTGGGGGCGAGCCGCGGTGCAAGGAGTGACCGAGACGCGCACGGGTGCGGCACCCGTGCTCAGCGGCACGAACATCGACCTGGTGGTTGCCGAGTCGCCGGTCAACTTCACCGGCAGGCCAAGGATGGCGACCACGATCAACGGCTCCATCCCGGCGCCAACGCTCAAACTTCGGGAAGGCGACACGGTCACCATCCGCGTCACCAACCGCCTGCGCGAAGCCACGTCGATCCACTGGCACGGGATCATCCTGCCCTACCAGATGGACGGGGTGCCCGGCATCAGTTTTCCGGGCATCCCCCCGGGCGAAACCTTCACCTACCAGTTCCGTCTCGAACAAACCGGCACCTACTGGTATCACTCGCACTCCGGCACGCAGGAGCAGACCGGCATGTACGGGGCGTTGATCGTCGAGCCGCGTGAGGCAGACCCTATCCGCGCCGACCGGGACTACGTGGTGCTGCTGTCCGACTGGACCGACGAAGACCCGATGCGGGTGCTCACCAAACTCAGGGTGCAGAGCGACTACTACAACTACAACCAGCCGACGGCCATCGACTTTTTTCGCGACGTCGCCGAGATGGGGCTTTCTCGTGCACTCGACAAGCGTGCGATGTGGAACCAGATGCGGATGAACCCGACCGATCTGGCCGATCTCTCGGGGGCGACATTGACCTACCTGATGAACGGCGTCACCCCTGCCGGCAATTGGACTGGCCTGTTCCGGCCGGGCGAGCGCGTGCGTCTGCGGTTCATCAACGGCGCGGCCAACACCTTCTACGACGTGCGCATCCCGGGGCTCAAGATGACGGTGGTGCAAAGCGACGGGCAGAACGTCGAGCCCGTGACCGTCGATGAGTTCCGCTTCGGGCCGGGCGAAACCTACGACGTGATCGTCACGCCCCGAGAGGACGCCTACACGATCTTCGCGCAATCGATGGATCGAACCGGCTTCGCCCGCGGCACGCTCGCGGTGCGCGAGGGCTTGAGCGCCGCCGTGCCTGCGCTCGATCCCGTCGAATGGCTCACCATGGCCGACATGATGGGCGCGATGGATCACGGCGCGATGGGGCATGGCGGCTCGGCCATGGGCGCGATGGACCACGCGGCGATGGGCCACGACATGTCTGGCATGAAGCACGACATGTCCGGCATGAACCATGGCGCGATGGCGATGGGCCATGGCCAGCACGCGATGCATGGCATGACCGGCGGCGCGATGGCCAAGCCCAGCGCCACGGTCCGTCACGCGCGCACGGAATACGGTCCAAGCACGGATATGCGGGTGGATACGCCGCGCACCAATCTCGACGATCCAGGCATTGGTCTGCGCAACAACGGCCGGCGCGTGCTGACGCTGGCCGACCTCAAAACGATCGGTGGTCCGCTCGATCCTCGCGGGGCCGAGCGCGAGATCGAGCTGCATCTTACCGGCAACATGGAGCGCTATACCTGGTCGCTCGACGGCCTCGAGTTCGGCAAGAGCACGCCGGTGCATCTGAAGTATGGCGAGCGGGTGCGCATCATCCTGCACAACGACACGATGATGACCCACCCGATGCATTTGCATGGGCTGTGGAGCGAGGTGGAAACGCCCGATGGGCAGTTCCTGGTGCGTCGTCACACCGTGCCCGTCCAGCCTGCGCAGCGCGTCAGCTTCCTTGTGACTGCCGACGCCCTGGGTCGCTGGGCCTGGCACTGCCACCTGATGTTGCACATGGACATGGGCATGTTTCGCGTGGTGGTCGTGTCATGAAACTGATCAAAAGAAGATTCGCCATGAAACCCTGTTCTCTCTTCACTGCGGCGCTGGTGTTGCTCGGTGCGGCACCCGTCTGGGCGCAAACAACGATGGAAGGCGGCGGCCATGCCGGGCACCCGGGCACGGCTCCAGCCCCAACGCGAGCCGAATCGCCGGCGAGCGCCACCATGGACCACGGCAGCATGAACATGCAGGGCGGCCCCGCCCCCGCCGATGCCCGTGATCCGCACGCCTATTCCAATGGCTTGACTTTGGAGTCGGGCCCTTACGCACTCCCCGGGCCACGGCAACTTCGGCTGTCCGATGAACATGCGTTCGGCAGCGTGCTCCTCGATCGCCTGGAGCGCGTTTACACGAAGGAGGGGAACGCGACCGCCTATGACGCGCAAGCCTGGTTCGGCGGCACCTACGACCGCCTGGTCCTCAAGGCCGAGGGTGACGTCGCCAAAGGCAAACTGGAGGAGGCACGCACGGAGGTCCTGTGGGGCCATGCGATCGCCTCGTACTGGGACACCCAACTCGGGGTGCGGCTGGACAGCGGCACGGGGCCTGACCGGACTTGGCTCGCTTTCGGTTTTCAAGGGTTAGCGCCCTATTGGTTCGAGGTTGACGCAACTGCGTACCTAGGTACTTCGGGACAGACCTCACTTCGGCTTTCGAGTGAGTACGAACTGCTTGTGACGCAACGTTGGATTGTGCAACCTCGGCTGGAAGCCAACTTTTATGGCGAAACGGAGGTAAACCGGGGGATAGGGAGCGGTTTGTCCGATCTCACGTTCGGCATCCGTCTTCGTTATGAGATCAACCGTCAATTTGCTCCCTATCTTGGGATCGAATGGAAGGCAAAATATGGCAAAACGGCCAGCCTTGCTCGACGGGAAGGTTTGGAGGCCAGGCAGACGCGTGTTGTCGCCGGTTTACGGTTTTGGTTTTAAGTCAATATTGGAAAAGGAGTCGATGAAATGAAAACGTTCGTTACCGTTGCGGTTTTGTTCCTCAGCGCTGGGCTTGCTTCGGCGCACGATCCCAGTCAGCATCACTCTGGTGCGAATCGAGCAGAACCGGATTGTTCGATGATGCAGCAAATGCACTCCGGGAGTGACCGTGACGACCCAGTGGTGCAGGCGATGATCGCACGTTGTGCGGAGATGATGAAAGAGGAGCATAGGAAGATGATGATGCCGCATGGGATGCAAGGAGCGATGCCGCAAAATGGGATGATGGATGGCGAGATAACGCAACCGCATGGTCACCAATGAGGGGGGGAGTGATGCAACGCTGCTTGCGTGGGTTCGGTTTCGCACTCGTCGTGGTGGCTGTGGTGGCAGGATGGGTGCTCTACTCTGGCAGGGTATCGGTGGCGGCCGATGAGCCCCATGCTCAGTGGCTCTACCACCTGCTGGAGTGGGTGCGGGAACGCTCGATCGCACAGGCTTCACGTACGATCGAGGTACCCAAGGATCTCGATGCACCCCAGCGGTTGCTGGCGGGGGGAGCCGATTACGATGCGATGTGTGTCGGTTGTCACCTTGCGCCT
>Ga0207871_100039_pt1:0-20000 | contig 82262 bp, 72 predicted proteins | sample Passage260A_FD_187371 | JGI IMG/M metagenome (GOLD analysis project Ga0207871, IMG submission 187371) | Cellulose adapted compost microbial communities from Newby Island Compost Facility, Milpitas, CA, USA - Passage2 60A (SPAdes) (version 2) ...
CGCTCGAAGTCGCCCGGCTTGGCGGCATCGGCCATATCTCCGACGCGATGGTACCCACGGTCACCGACCGCCGTTACGAAACCGAATTCACCAAAGAAAAACTCAAAAAGTACAAATACAACGTCAAAAACAGCGACAAATCGGCGGTGAAATTCGACCTGGGGATGGTGCGCGAAGCGCAAAAGCTCCACGTCGAAAAGACGATGGCGCGCAAAACGGGTGCGGGGATGGTGTTCATCAACTGCATGGAAAAACTCACCATGGGCGCGCCGAAAGAGACGCTCAAGGTGCGGCTCGAAGCAGCGCTCGACGCCGGAATCGACGGCATCACCCTTTCCGCGGGACTGCATCTCGGAAGTTTTGCGCTCATCGAAACCCATCCGCGTTTCCATGACGCCAAGCTCGGGATCATCGTCTCCTCGGTACGGGCCCTCGCGCTCTTTCTCAAGAAAAACAGCCGCACCGGGCGGCTTCCCGATTACGTCGTCGTCGAAGGACCACTAGCGGGCGGCCACCTCGGTTTCGGCCTCGATTGGGCGCAATACGACCTCAAAACCATCACCGCCGAGGTGTTGCGCTATTTGGCCGAAAACCATCTGACGATCCCGGTGATCCCCGCTGGCGGCATTTTCACGGGCACCGACGCGGTCGAATACTTGGAAATGGGCGCCGCTGCGGTGCAAGTCGCAACCCGATTCACCGTCACCAAAGAGTGCGGTCTTCCCGACGACGTCAAACAAGAATACTTCAAAGCCAACGAAGAAGACGTCGTGGTCAATACGATCTCGCCCACCGGATACCCGATGCGGATGCTCAAATCGAGCCCCGCGATCGGCAGCGGCATTCGCCCCAACTGCGAATCGTACGGCTACCTGCTGGATGCGAACGGCCATTGCGCCTATATCGACGCCTACAACCGCGCCGTGGAAACCACGCCACCGGGAGATAAGCTCCACGTCTGGGACAAGACTTGCCTGTGCACCCACATGCGCAACTTCAAAGTATGGACGTGCGGTCATTACGTCTACCGCCTCAAGGACACCACACGCCGCTACCCGGACGGCACCTATCAACTCCTCACCGCGGAACACGTTTTCAAAGACTACCAATACAGTACCGAGCACCAAATCCGTTTGCCGGATCCCGAACCACAACCGCCGCAAAAGGCGAAAGGACGCGCGGCGGCACCGGAAACGCTTGCCGACGACACCTAAGCGATGAACGAGCGGCTGATCGCCCCCCAACCGCTGGCAGGCGACGAGCGCTTCGAACGGGCGCTCCGCCCCAAGCGGCTTCGCGATTACACCGGCCAACAAAAGGCACGCGAACAACTCGCGATCTTCATCGAAGCGGCGCGGCAACGCAACGACGCGCTCGACCACGTCTTGCTCTTTGGCCCACCTGGCCTTGGGAAAACGACGCTGGCGCACATCATCGCCGAAGAGCTCGGCGTGGGGTTTCACCAAACCTCCGGCCCGGTGCTGGAGCGCGCAGGGGACCTCGCCGCGATCCTCACCACATTGCAACCCCGTGACGTACTCTTCATCGACGAAATCCACCGCCTCTCTCCCGTGGTGGAGGAGATCCTCTACCCGGCGATGGAGGACTACCAGATCGATATCGTGATCGGGGAAGGACCCGCCGCGCGCTCGATCAAGCTCGACGTCGCCCCCTTTACGCTCGTGGGCGCGACCACCCGCGCCGGGATGCTCACCAACCCGCTGCGCGACCGCTTCGGGATCGTCGCGCGGCTCGAATTCTATAGCGCCGAAGAGCTGCAGCAGATCGTGCTCCGCTCGGCGCGGCTCCTGCACGTGACGATCGACGACGCCGGAGCGCTCGAAATCGCGCGCCGTGCCCGCGGGACCCCACGCATCGCGAACCGGTTACTGCGGCGCGTTCGCGACTTTGCCCAAGTCAAAGCCAACGGCACGATCACCGCCGCGATCGCGCACGAGGCCTTGACCCTTCTGGATGTCGATCCCCTTGGACTCGACGTGATGGACCGAAAGCTCCTTACCGCGATCATCGAACGCTTCGACGGTGGCCCGGTGGGTTTGGAAAACGTCGCCGCGGCAATCGGTGAAGCTCCCGACACCATCGAAGACGTGATCGAACCCTACTTGATCCAACAGGGCTACCTGCAGCGCACCCCCCGCGGCCGCGTCGCCACCGCGGCGGTCTATCGCCATTTTGGCCTGACACAACCCTCAGGACTTGGGCAGGCCAACGCACCCCTCCAGCCCACGCTTTTTCCCGTTTCAGACGAGCTTGGCCGATTACCGTGAGCGACTATGCGCACGTTTCTGGCGCTCGCTTGGCTCTTTACCTTGTTCACCGGTGGGTACCTGCTGCTCTTTGCGCCGTCGTTCGAAATGCCGGACCGGCTCGCGCCGGGATGCGGCTGGCTCCTGACGCCGCTCTTGGCGCGCGTGGCAGGTAGCGCGCTGTTACTCCTTGCCGTTGCAGGGTGGCGGATGATCCGCCGTGCCCGCGCCGATGCGCTACACACCGCTCCGCCGCATTGGCATCGCCTGCAGTTTGCGCTCGTTGCCGGGAGTTTCACACTGCTCCTTGCCGTCTCGGCGTTCGCGCCATACGGGCCGCTCACCGCGTGGCAAGGAACGGTTCACTGTCCACAGAGCAGCATCGCCAACGCCTGGTCCGAAGTCACGGGACGTGAATAGAGATACCCCTGCCCCCAGCGCGCTCCCAACGCCTTCACCTGCGCGTGTTGCGCTTCGGTCTCGACCCCTTCGCACACGACGTCGAGCCCCAGCGCATGCGCCAAATCGACCACCCCCCGGACGAAATCGTACCCGCGCTGAGTATCGATCGCCGCGACAAAGCTGCGGTCGATCTTGATCGCCTGCGCGGGGATCTGGTAGAGGCACGAAAGGGACGAAAAACCGGTACCGAAGTCATCGAGCATCACCTGTAACCCAACGCCCCGTAACCGGGAAAGAATCGCGAGCGTTTTCTCACCCTGGTCGAGTACCGCCGACTCGGTGATCTCCACCTTCACCGTTTCGGGCGGTACGCCACACTTCGTGACCGCAGCCAGCAACCACTCGACAAAACCGGGCGCACACAGCTGCCGCGGCGAAACATTCACGGCGATCGTAAGGGTCGCCCGACCCAGTGCCTCATGCCAGGTGCGCAGCGTAGCGAGCGCCTTTTCGATCACCTGTTTGCCGATCGCGTCGATCAGCCCACTCGTTTCGGCAACCTCGAGGAACGCGGCTGGCGGCAACACCCCGCGCCGCGGATGGTGCCAGCGGACCAACGCCTCGAACCCGGCGATCGCCCGCGTTTCGAGATCGACGATCGGCTGGTAATAGGGTTCGAACGCATCCTGTTCGATCGCAGCACGCAGCTCGGCCTCCGTCTCGAATTGTTGCTGCACCGTGAGATGAAGCGCCGGGTCGGAGATCACCGTCGCCGCGCCCCCCTGACGCTTCGCTTCGCGCATCGCCAGCTGCGCTTCCGACAGGACCGCTTCGCTCGAAAGGGGCGTTTCCCCAGACAACGCCGCCTGATCGACCACTGCGACACCAGCAGAAAAGCCCCAAGAAAGCTCGTGGTTCCCGACGCGAAACGGCACTGCCACCCCCTCGCGCCACCGCTGCACCACGCGCAATGGCGCTGCGACATCGCGGACATCTTCCAGCAACACGCAGAATTCGTCGCCCCCAACCCGCGACACCAAGTCTGTGGGCCGTACATTGCGCTGGAGGCGATGCGCCACTTCGGTGAGCAGCAAATCACCCGCCCAGTAACCGAAGCGGTGGTTCACCAAATGAAAGCGGTCGAGCCCAAGACTCACCACGGCAAAACGCGCGGACGGGTTGCGTCGCAAGCGCTGCAGCCCATGATCGACCCGCTGCAAAAAGAGCGCAAGCGCCGGCAACCCGGTCAACCGATCGGTCAGTTCGGGGGAAAGTCGCGCCGCATTGTCGAGGTTGACGCCCACTTCGTGCGCCGAGAGCACCAACCACCCTTCGGAGCCCGCTTGGATCACCGACCAAGCCAAGCCAACGAAGCGCCCGTCGCCGCAGCGCAACCGCGCAGAAAAGCGCACCGTCTCGCCCTGTTCACGCGCCTCCTGCAACCGTGCCGCCACGGCTGAGCGGTCCGCGTCGAAGAGCAGAGCCGTGAACGGCTGTCCCAATACCCCGCGTTCGTCAACGCCGATGAGCGCCAGCAGCCCGGCGCTTGCCGCAGTAATGCGGTTTTCCGCGTCCAACGTCAGCGCCAGATTGTCCGGTAACGAAAAAAATGCCGCGAGCGTTTGGTGTTGCTGCGCGGCATCGATACCAAAGATGATCACCTTCGGCCTCTACTCCTTGAGATGTTCCGCCATCACCCGCCGATAGAACGCGTGGAAGTGCGGCATCCCGTCTTCGTACGGCGACTGATAGGGCCCCACTTCGTTGCGTCCCTCTTGCCACAACACCTTCCGACCCCGGTCCATCCGTTCGGCAATCTCGTCGTCCTCTACCGCCGTCTCCATGTAGGCAGCCTGTTCGGCTTCGACGAATTCGCGCTCGAATTCGACGATCGCTTCGGGGTAGTAGAACTCGACCAAATTCAACGTCTTGTCAACGCCCTGCGGCCAGAGCGTACTCACCACCAGCGAATGGGGGTACCACTCCACCATCACGTTGGGGTAGTACATCAACCAAATCGCCCCATCCTTTGGCAGTTGCCCACTATAGTGGGCCAACACCGCCTGGTGCCACTTTTCGTAGGTTGGAGAACCCGCACGCGCCAGTGAAGTGATCCCCACCCGTTGGACCGAATACCACTTGCCGAACTGCCACTCGAGCTGGTCGCAATCGACGAAATTCCCCAGCCCCGGGTGGAACGGCACCACATGGTAATCCTCGAGATAGACCTCGACGAACGTCTTCCAGTTGTAATGGCATTCGTGCGCCACCACCCGATCGAGCTTGTACCCGGAAAAGTCGAACCGGTCCGCGAACTGCGGCTTCATATCGGCCAAATCGGCGCACACGTCGCGCGGCCCGCGGAACAACAGCCCGTGCCAATTCTGCACCGCCTCGCGCGTCAAATTGAGGCACGGATTCTCCGGGAAATGGGGCGCGCCGATCAACTTCCCATCGAGCGCGTAACTCCACCGGTGCAACGGACAGACGATCTGTTCGGTTTTGCCACTACCGCGCAGCATGATCGCCTGACGATGGCGGCAGATATTGGAAAGCAGATGCACCCCGTCGCGGTCACGCACGAGCGCCATCCCTTCGTCGAACTGCTCGAGCGCCCGGTAGCACCCCACCTCCGGCACCATCAGTTCGTGGCCGAGGTACCCCGGCCCGTTTTTGAACAGCACCTCGAGCTCTTTCTGATAGAGCGCCTCGTCGAAATACCAGGAAACCGGAAATTGCAGCTGCCCCATCACAGATCTCCGCGCAAACGTCCCAGAAAAGCGGGCGATCGTACCACAAAACGCCAGACAATGCTTTGATCTGGCACAAAAAACCAGTCAGTCGAGCCGCACCAGCAACCCTTTGAGGTATTCGCCCTCTGGCGCCCCCAGACCGATCGGATGATCGGCCCCCGCACTCAAGCGGGCAACGATCTGGCCACTGCGACGGTTCTCTGCCGCGCACGTTGCGATGAGCGCCTGAAACTCCTCGACGCCGATCCCGCCGGAACAGGAATAGGTCATCAAGTACCCGCCGGGACGCACCAGACGCATCCCAAAGAGGTTGATATCCCGATACGCGCGCTTCGCTTTGGGCACGTGCGCTGCCGACGGCGCGAATTTCGGCGGATCCAGAATCACCAAGTCGAACAGCTCGCCTGCCTGCAACCATTCCCGCAGCCCCGAAAAGACGTCCGCTTCGAGCACACGGGAACGATCCGTCGGCAGTGCGGCGTTGAGCGCCAGGTTTTTTTCCAACCACGTGAGCGCGGACGCACTGGAGTCGACCGACCAGACCTCCGCCGCGCCCCCTTTGAGCGCGTGCAACGAAAACCCCCCGGTATAACAGAAGGTGTTGAGCACCCGCAGGCCACTTGCGAGCTGTTGCACCAGACGCCGGTTTTCGCGCTGATCGAGATAAAACCCCGTCTTGTGCCCGCCTGCGATATCGACGGCAAAACGCACCCCATACTCGTCGATCGACACCGTCTCGGGCAGCGTACCCCAGAGTAACCCCACACGGGGCGCCAACCCTTCACGCTGCCGCACCTCGGAATCGGAACGTTCATAGACCGCAGACAAATCGGGACAGGCGCGAACGAGCGCCTCGACGATCACGTCACGCCAACGCTCCGCCCCCGCAAAGGTGATCTGCAAGACCGCGACAGACCCATAGCGGTCGACGATCACGCCGGGCAGACCGTCGGCCTCGCCATGCACCAAGCGCACCCCGCTTTGGCCCGCCAATGTCGGATAACGTGCGCGCCAAGCAACGGCTTGCGCCACCTGGCGACGGAAAAACGCGTGATCCACCGGTTGATCCGGATCGAAACGCCAGATGCGCGCCCGAATGCCAGAAGTGAATGAAATGCCTGCGCGGGCGAGCGGCGTACCATCGTGCGCACAGACGCGCACCGTGCCACCGTTTTCGACGCGCCCCACCACTTTGGCGACGCTTTGGGCAAAGATCCAAGGGTGGCGCGCCTTGACGGCGCGCTCTTTACCCGGTTTCAGAATCAGATCGGCCATGGGGCGATTCTACCGCGCTTTCGCGCCCTCCGCGCCGTGCGCGTGGGTGTGCGGCGTCGTAAATCCGCGCCAGATGCTGCACGTCCAGTTTCGTGTAGATCTGGGTGCTCGCCAACGACGCGTGGCCAAGCAGCTCTTGCACTGCGCGCAGATCGCCGCTCGACTGCAACAGGTGGCTCGCAAAACTGTGGCGCAACATGTGGGGATGCAGCCGCTGCCCCACGCCGAGCCGTTCCGACCAGTAGGCCAACCGCGACGCCACCCCTTGCGGTGACAGACGCCGTCCACGGTCGGAGACGAAGAGCGCTTGCTCATCGGCGGCTGCCAACCCGGGACGGACGCGCAACCACTCCCGCACCGCGTCGCGCGCCATTCGGCCCACCGGAACCCACCGCCGTTTGCGACGCTTGCCCAACACCACGATCCGTCCGGCCGCCCAGTCGCACTCGGGGTCGTCGTAATCGAGCGCAACCAACTCGCCCACCCGCAAGCCGCACCCATAGAGGAGCTCGAACAGCGCACGGTCACGTGCCCAGAGGGCTTCCGCGCGTATGCCGTCCGGTTGCTGTGGCGCACGCGGCGGACGGGCCGCGCTCAGTGCGTCGAGAAAGCGCACTGCTTCATCCACGGGCAACGCTTTCGGCAAGAGGCGATCGCTTTTCGGTGGCCGAACCCCAACGGTGGGATCGACCGCCAAATGGCCATGCGTACATGCCCAGCGGTAAAAAGCGCGCCACGCCGACAAGCGCCGCGCCAGCGACCGGGGCGCCAACCCCGCTTCGTGCGCCGTGCCGATCGCTTTGCGGACCGCAGCAGGGGTCACCTCGCCAAGCGCCCCGTTGCAGAGCGCCACGAGGTGCGCGATCTCCCGCGCGTACGCTGCATGCGTGTACGCTGAAACGCGGCGCACGACCGCAAGATAGTCCAACCACGCCGCGATAAGCGGCGGCACACCGTCCAACGCGCCCGGCGCTGCGCCCGTCCGCGGCGTTACCTGCCCGACGCGCCCATCGTCACGAATCGAACGTCGCGCCACCTGCCCCCCGTGCTGCGTCCTCTGTTCGCCCCGCTCCTTGGACCCGTGCCCACGCGGCGCGGATCCCCGCCCGGACCTGCTCCAAGAAAAGGACACCGTTGCGTTCGTCGAAATAGTCCGAGGCCGTGTGCGCAAACAGCAACCAATGCCCCTCTTCGATCACCAAAAGCGCCGCCGACCCGTAAGGAGCCCCGAACCACGCCGTCAAGGCCGCGTTCGCTGGCAATGCTGCAGCACGAACAGGGCGCAATCCCAACCACCGTCGCAAAGGAAGCGGGAGCGCTTCGCACCAACGCACACACGGAAAAGCAAACTCACGCGTTGCCCAGGCCAGCACCGTTTCCCGAACCGCTTGCGGTGTCAAGGCGCTCTGCAGCGCGACCAAGAGCGCAACCACCTGCCGCGCCAACCGGTCATTGGCGCGTGCGATCGCTTCCCATTCGGCGAGTCGCGCCGCCAAACGGTCGCATTCGTGTCGAAGTCGCATGGCCTGACGGTGCGCCAACGAGATCACATCCGCTGGCGTGCCGTCCGGCAAGCGCAGGGTTGCCAGCCACTCAACTTCCCGCAGGAAAAAAGTAGGATGGTCGGCAAGATAGCGCTTCACTGCGCGCGCAGAAAGCGCAACCCTAGCGGTTACTGGACGCCGCCGCCGCAAACGGGCGTTACGCACACGCCGTGGTCGCTGTCTGCCCATCGCCTGACGTCAACGCGGCTCTGGTGCCACGTCCCATGTGGGGCGTGGCACGAGTTGATCCGGATCGAACGTACCGTGAAAGACCGTCACGGCTGGCCCGGTCATCCACACCGGCTCAGTCTGAGGTGCATGCCCCCCTGCCCACGCAACGGTCAGCGTCCCGCCGCGTGTCTCCACCGTCACGGGACTTTGCAGCAAACCGCGGCGAATTCCAGCTACCACCGCAGCACATGCCCCTGTGCCACAAGCCAACGTTTCGCCGGCGCCGCGTTCGAAAACCCGCAAGCGAATCCGCTGCGGCGTCACCACCTCCATGAACCCGACATTGACCCGCGCCGGAAATGCGGGGTGACGCTCGATCGCTGGCCCCAGCGTCGCAACCGGCGCGGTGCGCACATCCCCGACCACGAGCACCACATGGGGGTTGCCCATCGAGACGACGCTCACCAGCAACCGCTCGTCACCGACCCGCAACGGGGTCACTGCGGGCGCAGCATCAGCTGAACGCAACGTCGCCCACGCCTCGGCAGACTCCGGGTCTGCCGCCTGCGGCACGAACGGAATTTCCGACGGCAAAAAACGCGGTGGCCCCATATCGACCGTCACCGAACCGTCGTCGTTGAGCCGCGGCGCGATCACACCGGAACGGGTCAGCACGCGGATCACCCGTTTTTGCGTCAGCCCCGTATCGAAGACGAAACGGGCAAAACAGCGCGCCCCGTTCCCGCACTGTTCGACTTCGCCCCCATCGGCGTTGAAAATCCGGTAGCGAAAATCGACCGTCTCGTCCGGGGGCGGCTCGACCAGCAGGATCTGATCGCACCCGATCCCAAACGCCCGGTCCGCGATCCGTCGCGCCAGATCAGGGGTGAGCGCGATCGCTTGACGCACCGCATCGAGCACGACGAAGTCGTTGCCCAGCCCGTGCATCTTCGTAAACGGCCATTGCGCCACGTCAATCTCCTACGCAGCAGACGGCAACGCCTCGGCGAGCAACTCGACCCAGTGCTTCACCGGCAACGCCGTACCGCTTTGCAGATGGACCAAACAGCCGATATTGGCTGTCGCGATCACCTGCCCTCGCGTTTCCGCCAGCGCTTCTAATTTGTTCGCTTTGAGCGCCGCACTGATTTCGCGTTGCAAGAGGCTGTAGGTGCCGGCCGAACCACAACAGAGGTGAGCGTCGCGCACGGGCGGCACCACCCAACCGGCCTGCGTCAGCAACCGTTCCACCACGCCGCGCACCTTGAGTCCGTGCTGAAGCGTACAGGGCGCATGAAATGCGACCACCCCGCGCGAACCGGGCGGCACCGAACCCAGACGCGCCAACAGATCCGCCTCGAAGCGCGCCACCACCTCGCTGGGGTCCCACACCCGCTCGACGACGAAACGCGCCTTTTCCGCGTACGCGGGGTCGTGCGCCAACAGCGCGGCATAGTCGCGGACGTGCGCTCCACAACCGCTAGCGGTGACCACTACCCCTTCGATTTCGCCTGAATGGAGCTTCGGCCACCACCAATCGATATGACGCCGTGCGCGCGCCAGTGCCTTTTCGTTTTCTCCCAAATGGTGCTCGACTGCGCCGCAACAACCGGCGTCTGGCGCAGGCGTCAGCGTAATCCCCAGCGCGTCGAAAAGTCGGGCGGTTGCCGCGTTGATCCCCGGTTTCAGCGCCGGTTGCACGCAGCCGGTCACGACCCACATACGCCGCGGATGGTCGCGGACCGGCCACGGCCCAGGGGCCTCCTTAGGCGGCACCTGTTGTGCGAGCGTTTTGGGCAGAAGCGGCCGCACCGCTTGACCAACGCGCAGCGCCGCGGTGAAAAGCGGCCGGTTGGTCAGTCCCCATGCCAACGCTTTGCGTACCCACGCTTCTCCCTTTGGCCGGGGCACCTGAGCATCGACCACCGCACGCCCGATGTCGAGCAAGCGGTGATAGGTCACTCCAGACGGACAAGTGGTTTCGCACGATCGGCACGTCAAACAGCGATCCAAATGGTGCTGGATCGTGCGCGTTGCCGGCGCCCCTTCGAGCACCATTTTGATCTGGTAGATACGCCCCCGCGGCCCGTCGAGCTCGTCCCCCAACAGCTGGTAGGTGGGACAGGTCGCGGTACAGAATCCGCAATGGACGCATTTGCGCAGAATCGCCTCGGCTTCTGCCGCTTCCGGCAACGCTTGGGCAAATGGCGCGAGATGGGTTTGCATCGCTCACCCCTCCCCGAACGGGCCATCACCGAAGAGGCGATCGGGGTCGAACACGTCGCGCACGCGCGCTTCGATCGCCGCTACCGTTTCAGGCCGCGCGTTCATCCAGCGCGGCGCCGGCGCTCCTTGCCACCGCCACGCCCAGCCGCCCAGTTGCGCGGCATACGCGAACCCATCCCAGTCCGGCGGCGCGACCACCCAGCGAATGCCGCCCGTGCCTTCGAACCAGAAACGGGCACCCACCTCGGTGATCGGCGCCGTTGGCGGTACCGCCAAGCGCCACAACACCATGCCGTCGGAAACCGTCCAAAGCGCTTCGTGGTGGTCGCGCACACGCTGCCACAACGCGTCGGCTTCATCGTCTGCCACCGCCTCGCCCCCGAGCTGCACCCCAGCTTCCTCGACCGCCGCTCTTGCGCCACGCAGTTGCACCCAAAGCGTCCCGTCTGCCCACAGCGCTGCCGAAAGCGGCAACGGCTGCCCCGCCCAGCGGTTGAGTTGCCTACTCGCCTCCACAGCCGTCATCGCGAAACGGCGGGTTGCCGATGCCGGTGGCACGGGCGCCACCTTGAGCGAAACCGAAAGCAGCACGCCCAGCGTGCCCCACGACCCAACCAAGAGCCGCGACACGTCATACCCGGCGACGTTCTTCATCACTTCGCCGCCAAAACGCAACACACGCCCCCGGCCATCGAGCAACCGAACCCCCAGCACCGCGTCACGCACCGTTCCGTGCCCAAGGCGGGTCGGGCCGGACAGGCCGCTCGCGACGACACCGCCAATCGTCGTTCCGGCATGAAAACGCGGTGGGGCAAAGGGCAACCACTGATTGCGTTCGGCCAAGAGCGCCTCGACCTCGGCAAGCGGAGTTCCGCCGCGCACCGTCACCACCAATTCGGTGGGTTCGTAGCGCTCGACACCACGTAACGCGCGCGTATCGATCACCAGGGGGTCATCGGGTATCCCACACCACGGCAAGTGCGACTTGCTCCCGCCGCCGCGGATACGGACGGGTTGGCGCCGTTCGCGTGCCGTATGCAATCGTTCCTGCCACTCAGAGATGATGCGCTGTTGGGTTTCGTCTGTCATACCATGCCCCAGTCACTCAAAAACGGGGAAGCTCGGGAAACGGCAACGCCCCGCCAGAGACGCGCATCTTGCCATACTCGGCACAACGGTGAAGCGTCGGGATCGCTTTTCCCGGATTCAACACACCGTCCGGGTCGAATGCCGCTTTGATCTGGAAAAAGGCCTCGCGCTCTTCAGGCGTGAATTGCACGCACATCTGGTTGATCTTCTCGACTCCGACGCCGTGTTCTCCCGTGATCGTCCCCCCCAGCGCCACCGAGCGTTCGAGAATTTCCGCCCCGAACGCCTCGGCACGCTCCCATTCCCCGGGGACATTGGCATCGAACAGGATCAGCGGGTGCAAATTGCCATCCCCGGCGTGAAAGACATTGAGGCAACGCAATCCGTAGCGTGACTCCATTTCACGTATCGCTTCAAGCATCGCACCGATCGCGCGGCGCGGGATGGTGCCATCCATGCAGTAGTAGTCGGCCGAAATACGTCCGGCCGCGGGAAACGCCGCTTTGCGCCCCGCCCAGAAGCGCAGCCGCTCCGCCTCGTCGCGGGAAACACGGATTTCTGTGGCCCCGTGCGCCTCCAACACCGCTTTCATCCGCGCGATCTCTTCGGCCACCTCGGCTTCGGTCCCATCGGCTTCACACAGCAACAGCGCTTCCGCGTCGGTGGGATAACCCGCATGGATGAAATCCTCCACCGCCACCGTCGCGCCACGATCCATCATCTCCAGCCCTGCGGGAATGATCCCCGCCGCAATCACCGCCGCAACCGCTTCCCCGGCGGCTCGAACCGAATCGAACGCGGCCAAAAGACACTTCGCCACGACCGGTTTGGGCAAGAGGCGCACGGTGATTTCGGTGACCACCGCAAGCATCCCTTCCGAACCGATCGTCAGCGCCAGAAGGTCATAACCCGGCGCGTCGGGCGCGACACTCCCAAACGCCACGGGTTCGCCACTTGCCGTAAACCCACGCACCGCAAGCACGTTATGGACCGTCAAGCCATACTTCAAACAGTGCACGCCACCCGAGTTTTCGGCAACGTTCCCCCCGATCGTGCACGCGATTTGTGACGATGGGTCGGGCGCATAGTAAAGCCCGTAGGGCGCCACTGCTTCACTGATCGTCAAATTGCGCACGCCTGGCTGCACCCGAGCCGTTCGCGCGACCGGGTCGATCGCCAGAATCCGGTTCAAGCGCGCCAACGAGAGCACCACCCCTTGCGGATGGGGCATCGCCCCACCGGACAACCCCGTGCCCGCGCCGCGTGGCACCACCGGCACCCCCATCTCGTGACACACCTTGAGCACCGCAACCACTTCGTCTTCCGACTGCGGCAGCACTACCGCCAGTGGCTGTGCGCGAAACACCGACAAACCGTCGCATTCGTACGGCGCCAACTCTTCAGGTGCGCACAACACCCGATCCGCTGGCAACACCGCGAGCAAGCACGCGCGGAGTTGCTCGGCATCGACCTCGAAATGGCGTTCCGTCTGCGCCCAGGCGCGCGCCCGATCGACAACCGCCTCCATCGTCACCTCCCTCACTTGGGGTATGGCCCATCAGTGGCAAACTGGCTGCGCCACGGTGGGAAGATCACCGCGCCGCAAACGCGCGAAGAGATCCTGCATCACCGCGCCGATCACCGCTTCGTCTTCGCTCAACCGCGCGTAACTGCGCAGCCCCATCAATTGCACCTGCAAATAGTGCGCGGTTCGATCCGGATCGAGTTCGCGGGGAATCTCCCCGTTCGCCTGCGCTTCCCGGAGCAATTCGGCAAAACAGCCCTGCATGACCTTGAGATGGTTGCGCACCTCGACCACCAACTCGCCCTCTTCGTCGTCGCTCAACTCGAGCAGCGACTTCACCAACAAGCACTGCGGGTTGGGCGCACGGTGTCGCAGCTCCAACACTACGGTCTGGAAATAGCGCTCGATCGCGGTAAGCGGTGAGCCCGTTTCGCCCCGCAAACGACGCAGCAACGTCTGCCCACCCTGGGTATAGTACCGCAACACCTCGCGAAAGAGTCCTTCCTTACTGCCGAATGCGGCATAGATGCTCCCGGGGCGCAAGTCGAGCACCTGTTGCAAATCACGCATCGACGTCCCATGAAAACCGCGCGCCCAAAAAAGGCGCATTGCCTGATCGACGATTTCACTCCGTTCTCGTTTCATAGTCGCTGCTCGATTGTCGTGTTAGGAGATTATCACTTGAACGATCGTTCAAGCGCAAGTATAATGCATGGACCTTCACCACAAACAGGAGCAATGCAATGCAATTTCCCCTCCACACCCCGGAAAGCGCCCCTGAAGTTTCCAAACCGCTCATCGAAAATTCGATCAAAGCATTCGGCGTCTTGCCCGCCTTGCACGCGATCATGGCGGAATCGCCGCAACTCCTCGAGGGCTACCAAAAACTGCACGAACTCTTCTTGGCGAGCTCGCTCACCCCAGAAGAGAAGACCGTCGTGTGGATGACCGTGAATGTGGAGAACGAATGCCACTACTGCGTTCCCGCACACACGATCATCGCGAAGAAGATGGGGATCGCACCCGAAATCATCGACGCGTTGCGCGATGAAACGCCGCTCCCCAACGAACGGCTTGAAGCGTTGCGTGCGATCACCCGCGAACTCCTCCTCAACCGCGGGAACGTCTCACCGGAAACACTGGCGCGCTTCGAAGCCGCGGGTTACGGCCCTCGCCAGCTGCTCGACGTGATTCTTGGGATCGCGCAAAAAGTAATGAGCAACTTCACCAACCACCTGGCCAATACGCCGCTCAGCCCTGCCTACCAACCCTATGCCTGGAAGCGGCGGGAAAAAGCTGCGACAACTAACGCCGCAACCGCTGCCGAATCTTGACGATCGTTCGCCCCAAAGCCACGTACGTGCGGCGGACGAACCGCCGCACGATCGGGAAATCGACCGCCAACAGACTCAACCCCAGCGGCAACATCCAAAAACCGAGAACCGGAAGAAAACCGAGGAGACCGCCGATGATCAGCAGCACGGCGATCGAATGGCGATACCACTTCCGGTCCGTCGTTTTCAAATAGCGGTAGTACGCAAGGAACCGCGTGCGGAGATCCATCCAAACCCCAAAATGTCTCTATTTTGTTATCGACTATTTTTGGCCATCTGTTCGCAAGCGCAACCGGAACCCAATAGCCTTGGCTTTTGTGCTATCTTCCTTGACGAAAGGCTGGTGTCGAAGGCTGCACGCAGAAAAGCAAAGGCTATTTTATGCGCATCCGCACGTTCATCCTCTCCACGTCTGCTGTGGTCACAGTTACCCTCTTCGGTTCCACCTTCTATGTGGCGGACAGCGTCCTTGAGCGAACGGTGCAGGAAAACGCCCTCAAGGCCGCTCATGCGGCAGCCGATCTCGGATTCGCCTCGATGTACCAGTTGATGCGCAAAGGGTGGTCGCGCGCCGAAGTCGAAGCCTATCTCAACGAAATTCGCCAAGCCGGCCAGAAAGACGGTCTATTTTACGAAGTGTACCGTGGCCCGCTCGTCACCGCTCGTTTCGGCCCCATCGAACAAACACCACCGGATCCCCTCGTTGAAAGCGTTTTTGCCAGCGGCCGCCCTGTCACCCGTTACCAAACCTATACCATGCGGCTGCTCAAACCGCTCGTTGCCGACGCGCGCTGTCTGTCGTGCCATACGAACGCACGCGCAGGCGATGTGCTGGGCGTGTTCGAAGTGCGCCAAGATATTACGCCGCAACTCGTTGCAGCGCGTGGCGAATTTCTCTGGTGGCTTGCTGGACTGACACCACTGCTCCTTGGTGCAGCCGTTTGCGCCGTCTGGTTTGTCGACCGCCGCATCGAGCATGCGATCGCAAAATTCGACCACAGCATCGAACGGGTCAATCGAGTCAGCGACCTCGCTCAGATCGAATTCATCGCCACACGGACTGGGTTTGCCGAACTGGATCGTTTGGTCGAACACCTCAGCAAGCTCGTGACCCGACTGCGCAGCATCGCAGTCGACAAAGACGTCTTGATGTTCGAAATGCAGTTGCTGGAAAAATTCATCATCACCGCGGATGTCATTCGCGACTGGGACGAAACGATCAGCAACTTGCTGTCCGAAATCGATCGCGTCACGCCCACCCACTTTTTGTTCTCCCTGTTTTATCAAAATGGTGACAGCTACGAACTCGATCTCTTCTGGAGCCATCCGGTCACAGAAAGTGCTCGGGAGCACACGTTGGACCATATCCGTCGCTTGATCGCATCCGATCCGCGGTTTTCTGACCTCTCGCGTCTCTCCATCACCGAACATTTTCCTTCACGCAATAATGACCCCATCGTCTTGGAACCCGAAGAGATCGCGATGCAAACCCGCAGCCTCGTGCTCGAAACGCCCAAAATCGGTGGAATCGTCGGGATCGGCGTTGGCGCCAAGATTGTCGAAGACCCGATGATGCGGCTGGTGATCGACAGCGTCTTAGCAACAATGCTCAACGTCATCGGATCGGTCAAAGCGATCCACAAATACACCCATGACATGGAGTATTACGCTACCCGCGACCCCTTGACCGATCTGTACAATCGCCGCGTCTTCTTCGAACTCTTCGAATATGAGATTGCCCGTGCCCAACGGCAGAAATATTCCTTCGCCCTTCTCGTGATCGACCTCGACAATTTCAAACTCATCAATGACAGCTACGGACATGCCGCGGGCGACAAATACCTCCAAGCCGTTGCCAAACTGCTTCGAGAACGCCTGCGTCCTGGTGATATCGTTGGGCGATACGGCGGTGACGAATTCGTCGTAATCCTTCCGGAAACCGATCTGGACGGTGCAGAGCAAACGGCGCAAAGACTGCTTACCGCGGGAGAAAGCCTCACGGTAGAGACCGCGGATGGCCAACGGATTCACGCCACCTTCTCGATCGGTATAGCTCTCTATCCCCACCACGGAACGGAACCGAAAGATCTGTTCCTCATGGCCGATTCGATGATGTTCAAAGCCAAACAACTTGGCCGAGATCAACTCGTCGTCCCTACTGAAGAGGAGGTCGCAGAAGCCATTCGTTCGGTAAACGAAACCACGTTGCTCGTCATCAAAGCCATCGACGAGGGACGTGTCGTACCCTATTTCCAGCCGATCGTCGCTTTGTCACAGCGTAAGCTTGCAGCGTTTGAGGTCCTCTCGCGCCTGAACGTCAACGACGAACGCTGGGAAGCAGGCCGCTTCGTCGATTACGCCGAGAGAGCGGGCGTGATCCAGAAGATGGATTTGCAGGTCATGGACAAAGCGTTGGCGGTCGTCGCCGAAACGGGGTTCCAGGGACAACTCTTCCTTAACCTCTCGCCGCGCGCGTTGGTCATTCGCGATTTCATCAACGGATTGCGTAGCCGCATCGAAACCCACGGGCTCAAGCCGGAACAGATCGTCTTCGAAATCACGGAACGCGATACGGTCAAAAACATCGCACTGCTCGAAAAGCTGATTGCCGAACTCAAGAACCTGGGTTGCTGCCTGGCGATCGACGATTTCGGGTCGGGTTTTTCTTCGTTTCAATATTTGCGGCGTTTCCCAGTCGACTACCTCAAAATCGAAGGCGAGTTCATCGTCAATATGATGACGGACCCCAAGGATCGCGCTTTTGTTACCACCATCACCCAACTCGCGAAAGAACTGGGAATTGCTACGATCGCGGAATTCGTCGAATCGGAAGCAGTATTGGCGGAACTGACGCAACTGGGTATCGACTACGGTCAAGGCTATCTCATCGGCCGTCCGGAACCGCAGCTTGCTCATTTGCGCGATTTCCCTTGGATCGGCGAAACGACGTGAACGGACCAAGAAGCGTGTTGCACGCGTGTAGACGTGGCGCGCTTAGAAAAAGCACACACCCACGAATCGTAAACGCGAAACGCCCGTCCTATGTTTGATGGGCGTTTTGTCGTATGGAGTGTAGAGCTAGATTGCTATGAGCTCAGTTGCTGAGCTGAGTTGCTGAGTTGTTGGGTTGAGTCTGACGATGACCTACTTTCCCGAGGAGTGTTCCTCAGTATCATCGGCGCTGCCTTGTTTCACGGTCCTGTTCGGGATGGGAAGGCGTGGTGCCAAGGCGCTATGGTCGTCAGACTCGAAGCTGGTGTGACGCTTTGGAACGGCGTGTGGGTTTTAGGTAGGGGGTGCGTTTTGGGTGATGTGTGTGTGGGTTTATGTGGCGTTACGGCCATAGGATCAAGCCGGTCGGGCAATTAGTACGGCTCAGCTCAACGCCTTGCAGCGCTTACACATGCCGCCTATCAACGTGGTGGTCTTCCACGGCCCTGATCGGGAAGTCTCATCTTGGGGTGAGTTTCGCGCTTAGATGCTTTCAGCGCTTATCTCTTCCGCACTTAGCTACCCGGCGGTGCCACTGGCGTGACAACCGGTACACCAGAGGTGCGTCCACTCCGGTCCTCTCGTACTAGGAGCAGCTCCCCTCAAACTTCCTACGCCCACGGCAGATAGGGACCAAACTGTCTCACGACGTTTTAAACCCAGCTCACGTACCTCTTTAAATGGCGAACAGCCATACCCTTGGGACCGACTACAGCCCCAGGATGAGATGAGCCGACATCGAGGTGCCAAACACCGCCGTCGATGTGAACTCTTGGGCGGTATCAGCCTGTTATCCCCAGAGTACCTTTTATCCGTTGAGCGATGGCCCTTCCATGCGGGACCACCGGATCACTAGGACCTGCTTTCGCACCTGCTCGGCTTGTGGGCCTTGCAGTCAAGCACGCTTATGCCCTTGCACGTACAGCGCGATTTCCGACCGCGCCAAGCGTACCTTCGTGCTCCTCCGTTACCTTTTAGGAGGAGACCGCCCCAGTCAAACTGCCTGCCATGCACGGTCCCGGGTGGGGATGCACCCACCGCGGTTAGAACCTCGATGGGGCCAGGGTGGTATTTCAAGGACGGCTCCACCGAAGCTGGCGCCTCGGCTTCTTTGCCTCCCACCTATCCTACACAGGCCACATCAAAGTCCAATGCAAAGCTGCAGTAAAGGTTCATGGGGTCTTTCCGTCTAGCCGCGGGTAGATTGCATCTTCACAACCACTTCAATTTCGCTGAGTCCCAGCAGGAGACAGTGGGGCCACCGTTACGCCATTCGTGCAGGTCGGAACTTACCCGACAAGGAATTTCGCTACCTTAGGACCGTTATAGTTACGGCCGCCGTTTACCGGGGCTTCGATCAGGAGCTTGCACCCCATCACTTAACCTTCCGGCACCGGGCAGGCGTCACACCCTATACGTCGACTTTCGTCTTTGCAGAGTGCTGTGTTTTTAGTAAACAGTCGCAGCCCCCGATTCTCTGCGACCCCCAAGCGCTTCAGGGGCAAGCCCTTACACGCTCAGGGGCACACCTTCTCCCGAAGTTACGGTGTCAATTTGCCGAGTTCCTTCTGCTGGGTTCTCTCAAGCGCCTTGGTGCTTTGACACCAGCCCACCTGTGTCGGTTTGCGGTACGGTCACCTTGCAACTGAAGCTTAGAGGCTTTTCCTGGAAGCTTGGGATCGCGCCTAGCGAAGAACCGAAGCTCTTCGCCCCGTCACCTCTCGTCGTTGCCGGGCGGATTTGCCTACCCAGCCTGACTACCGGCTTAGACCAGGGCGTCCAACACCTGGCGGCGCTACCCTTCTTCGTCCCCCCATCGCATTGCAAGGTGGTACGGGAATATTGACCCGTTTCCCATCGACTACGCCTTTCGGCCTCGCCTTAGGGGCCGACTAACCCGACGCCGATGAACGTTGCGTCGGAAACCTTGGGCTTTCGGCGAAGGGGCTTTTCACCCCTTTTATCGCTACTCATGTCAGCATTCGCACTTCGGATACCTCCAGCGTGCCTCTCGACACACCTTCGCAGGCTTACCGAACGCTCCCCTACCACGCACACATTGCTGTGTGCATCCGCAGCTTCGGCTCGTGGCTTGAGCCCCGTTACATCTTCCGCGCAGGACGACTCGACTAGTGAGCTATTACGCTTTCTTTAAAGGGTGGCTGCTTCTAAGCCAACCTCCTAGCTGTCTTAGCCTTCCCACTTCGTTTCCCACTTAGCCACGCATTGGGGGCCTTAGCTGGCGGTCTGGGTTGTTTCCCTCTCGACACCGGACGTTAGCACCCGGTGTCTGTCTGCCGCACATCGCTTTGCGGTATTCGGAGTTTGCTATCGCGGGGTAGATCGCAGTGACCCCCCCAACGATGACAGTGCTCTACCCCCGCAAGCGTCCATGCGACGCGCTACCTCAATAGCTTTCGGGG
>Ga0207871_100039_pt1:25000-82262 | contig 82262 bp, 72 predicted proteins | sample Passage260A_FD_187371 | JGI IMG/M metagenome (GOLD analysis project Ga0207871, IMG submission 187371) | Cellulose adapted compost microbial communities from Newby Island Compost Facility, Milpitas, CA, USA - Passage2 60A (SPAdes) (version 2) ...
GTGGCCCGCGCAACTCTTGAGTCAATTCACTGATTCGGGTTTCGAGCTCGTCGTCCAAGAGAATCATCCGCTCGGCATAGGCAAAGACGATCTCGCCTGCAGGGGTCAAACGCAATTTACGGTGGCTGCGATCGATAAGCGTGGTATCGAAATGCTCTTCGAGTTGTTTGATCTGAAAGGTCACCGCAGGTTGCGTCATGCCCAGCCGTTCCGCGGCACGGGTGAAGGAACCCGATTTGACGACGGTATAGAAAACACGCAAACGGCGATCTGCCATGGTCTATCCTCCTCTCTTTTTGTTGTCGTTTAAACGGCTGGGCCGCGAGGCACGCGGACGCGGGGTGGGCGATTTCGCAGCCGTTGCCAACCCTTTGGGCAATGGAATCCCGAAGAGGCGGGAGACCTCTTCCGGAGGCAATTCTTGCCACATGCCGCGTTTGAGTCGGGGCGGTAGCGCAATCGGACCGTAACGCACGCGGATCAGGCGACTTACCGTATACCCCAGTGCTTCGAACATACGCCGCACTTCGCGGTTACGCCCTTCGCCAATCGTCACCCGATACCAGTGGTTCGCGCCTTGTCCACCGATATCGACAAGGGTATTGAACTGAGCAGGGCCATCCTCGAGCACGATCCCCTCCAGCAATTGCGTTTGATCCTCAGGGGTCAAGGTACCCAGAATTCGGACGGCGTATTCCCTTTCCCACCCATAGCGGGGATGCATCAAGCGGTTGGCCAAATCGCCATCGGTAGTGAAAATCAGCAAACCAGAAGTATTGAGGTCGAGCCGCCCCACCGCGAGCCAGCGGCCGCGGCGCAAAACGGGCAAGCGATCGAAAACCGTGGGACGGCCTTCCGGGTCGTCGCGCGTAACGAGCTCCCCTTCGGGTTTGTGGTACAGAATCACCCGCGGAAACGCCGTTGCCCGGCGCCATTCGATCAGTTTCCCGTCCAGTTTGATGCGGTCTCCGGGTTTGACCCGGTCACCCAGTTGGGCGGGCCGATCGTTGAGCCGAAGGCGCCCGGCGCGAATCCATTCTTCGACGGTTCGGCGCGACGCAAGCCCCAATCGAGCCAGAACTTTTTGCAGACGCTCTCCCGGTTGCGCCGCTGACGCTGGTGCGGCACCGTCACGGACGGAATGTGTGTTATTGCGTGTCATGGTCGATGGCATTCCTGATTTTGGCCGCATTCTCTGCAGCGACTTCGGGCAATTGCGGCAGTTCGTCACGGCTCTTGAGACCGAGATCACTCAACAAACGCGGCGTGATCGCCCACAACGCCGGCCGACCCGGGCCGTCCCGATGTCCGACGATCTCGATCCACCCGCGCGCTTCGAGTTGTCGCAACAGATTGGGTGAGAGCTCGACACCGCGAATCTCCGAAATTTCGCCGCGCGTCACAGGGCCCTGGTAGGCGATGATCGCAAGGGTTTCGAGCATGGCGCGGCTCAGGTGTCGGTTTTGCTGCGCAAAGAGACGCGCGAGATAAGGTTGAACCTCAGCAACGGTGCGAAAACGCCACCCTTCCGCGACGCACACGAGGGAGAGCGCCCGCCCTTCCCATTCTCGCTGCAATTCTGCAAGCGCCGACGCAATGATGTCGCTACCGGGGTCGGGGTCGAAGCATTGGCGTAGTTCCGCGATGGTCAGCGGCCGATCGGCAGCGAAAAGAATCGCTTCGAGGATACGGCGTACCGGCCAGTGAGCGGAGAGTTCCTGGTTGCACCGCATCATCCCTTCCCCTTTTCCCAAACCACAGGGACAAGCGCTTCGTCTGCGGCTTCACTGAGCACGACGACGATGGGCGCAAGGGGTTCCTCTTGGGTCAGGTCCACCGCACCGAGACGTGTCAGTTCCAACAACGCGAAAAACGCCGTGACCAGGTACCGTCGGTCAGCGGACGGGGGTAGCAGTTCCGACAACGTCAGCGGCCGGCGCGCCAGCCGAAGCGTCTCCAAAAGCGCCTGAGTCACCACGGCGACGGTGAGCGGCTCTTCGACCACTTCGTGGGGACGCCGCTGCTCCTGTCGCGCCAGGAGCCCCCACCATGCGCGCGCAAGCGCTTGGAGCGAGGGTGCCGGTATCGGAGAGGGTTCGATCGGTTCTGCCACTTCGACAGGGTGCGCCCAGGTGAAATCGCGACCGGCGCGAGGCAATCGATCCAGGGTCTCTGCCGCCTGGCGGTACTGCTCATACCGCAGGAGTTGCGCCACGAGCCGGGCCCGCGGATCGTCTTCCGACGCATCTTCGTCCGAAGTTGCCTCCGCAGCGCGTGGTAGCAGGAGCCGCGCTTTGAGCGCGATGAGGGTTGCAGCCATCGCAAGGTACTCTGCGGCAAGATCGAGGTCGAGCGCCTTCATCGCCGCGACGTATTCCAAATACTGCTCAGTGAGCTTCGCCACGGGAATGTCCCGCAAGTCGATCCGGTTCTTGCGGATCAGGAACCACAAGAGGTCGAAAGGGCCCTCGAATGCTTCCAGCAATAGGCGCAAAGCCTGCGGCGGAATATAGAGATCTTCAGGGAGCTCCGCAAGCGGCGCGCCATAGAGGCGCGCAACCGGATGCTGCGCTTCGTCGCGCGTTGCGTTCGCCGCAGAGGTAGACACGGTGGATCTCACATCAGGTGTAGTCGATTCCCATCGCTTCCCGGACGTCGCGCATCGTCTCTTGGGCGACTTTACGCGCTTTTTCGCAGCCGTCAGCGACGATCGCCCGCACGAGCGACGGGTCGTCCAGATAAGGTTGCGCCCGTTCGCGAAACTGCGCCTGTTCCTTGAGAATTGCGTCGAGAACCGGTTGTTTGCATTCAAGACAGCCGATTTTCGCGGTTCGGCACCCTTCTTGGACCCATTGGTGACAGGTGGCGTCGGTGTAGATTTTATGGAATTGCCACACCGGGCAGCGCTCTGGCTCACCGGGGTCGGTCCGACGCACACGGGTAGGATCGGTCCGCATCGTGCGCACTTTTTTGGTGACGATTTCGGGCTCTTCGCGGAGAGCGATCGTGTTGCCGTAACTTTTCGACATCTTCTGTCCGTCGAGGCCAGGCATTTTCGCCGCTTCGGTCAAAAGCGCTTCCGGTTCGACGAGGATCAACCGGTGCCGCCCTTCAAGATAACCGTACAGCCGCTCCCGATCCCCTAACGTGAGGCTTTGCGCCTCTTCCAACATCGCTTTGGCTTGCGCGAGCGCCTCGTCGTCACCGTTTTGCTGGTAACGCGTTCGCAACTCCAGGTAGAGTTTTGCCCGCTTCCCACCCAGTTTTTTCACCGCTTCGAGCGCTTTGGCTTCGAATTCCGGTTCTCGGCCATAAAAATGGTTGAAGCGGCGTGCGATTTCCCGTGTGAGTTCGATGTGCGGCACCTGGTCTTCGCCCACGGGAACCCGATTGGCGCGATAGATCAGGATGTCTGCTGCCTGCAGCACCGGATAACCCAGAAACCCGTAGGTGGTCAGGTCTTTGTGCGACAGTTTTTCGATCTGGTCCTTGTAGGTAGGAACCCGTTCCAGCCAGCCAAGCGGCGTGCTCATCGAAAGAAGCAGATGAAGCTCGGCATGTTCGAGCACGCGCGATTGGATGAAGATCGTGGCTTGGTTCGGGTTGATCCCAGCAGCAAGCCAGTCGATGATGAGATCCCATGTGTGTTGCGCGATCGATTGCGGTTCATCGTATTGCGTGGTCAGCGCATGCCAATCGGCAACGAAGAAGAAACAGGGGTACTCGTCTTGAAGTTTCACCCAGTTTTTCAAAACGCCGTGGTAATGTCCAAGATGCAGTCGCCCGGTGGGGCGCATGCCAGAGACGACGCGTTCCGCGTACATGAACATCAGACTCCTATGCCGACCAATGAGAGAAAAAACTGTCGAAAGAGCGCATAGAGCGGCCAGAGGATCATCGACAGGCCGCCAGAGAACAAGAGCAGCAATACGATCACCATGCCGTAGGGTTCCAAACGCGCAACCCAACTTGCCAAACGGTACGGCAATGCCGCAACCAACATGCGTCCCCCGTCGAGTGGCGGAATGGGCAAGAGATTGACGAGCGCCAAAATCAGGTTGATGTGAATGCCCGCGTCGCTCATTCGAGCCAGCGCTAACCAACTGCCCCCCGGCCCGAACAGGAAGGCCACTTTGAAAAGGAGCGCCCACACGAGCGCTTGGGCGAGGTTGATCATCGGACCAGCCCCCGCGACCCAAAACATGTCCTGCTTGGGGCGGCGCAGGAAGCGCGGATCGACCGGAACCGGTTTCGCCCAGCCAAAGAGCATCGCGGGGCCACCGAACAGGGTCGATAACGTGAGGATACCGACAGGAACCGCGACCGTTCCGACCGGATCGATGTGTTTGATGGGGTTGAGCGTGATACGCCCTAGCCGCTCCGCGGTGCGATCGCCGAAAGCGCGCGCCACGTAACCATGCGCCGCTTCGTGCAAGGTGATGGCAAGTAAGACCGGAATCGCCCAAATCGCGAGCGTCGCGATGAGTTCTGCCATCACGTTTCGCTTTCAACCACTTCGAGCCCGAGGCGAGCCGGATCCCCCAAGCCCAGGCGACGGATCACAGGCGGGCGTTCCGTCAGGTCGATGATCGTGGTCGCACCCTGGGGCATCTCTTCGGTGTCGACGACCGCCGCGAGTACGTGCCCCAACTGGTCGAGGATCGCATCGGGGTCGGAAAGTGGTTCTTCGGCACCGGCGGGTTGAACGGTCGTTGCTAGTAGCGGCGCACCGTGCGCTGCCAACAATGCCTGCACGACCGGGTGGTCGGGCACGCGCAGGCCGATGGTTCGCCGTTTCGGATGGAGCACACGACGAGGAAGTTCGTGCGTTCCCTCCAAGATGAAAGTAAATGGCCCTGGCGTACCGAGTTTGAGCAAACGATATTGTTGATTGTCGACCCGGGCGTATTGCCCCAAAATAGAGAGGTCGGGACAAAAGAGGGTGAAGAGGTGATTGTCGTCAACCCCCCGCAAACGGCGGACTTGCACGAGCGCGTTGGCGTCCCCCACCGGCCAGACCAGGGAATAGCTGGCGTCGGTAGGAATCGCGACGATCCCCCCGTTCGCCAAGATTTGGGCGAGTTGCGCAATCCCACGGGGTTGCGGATTGCGGGGATGGAGCGGTATTCGCTTTGCGGTCATAGAAAACGATTATACCTGCTGCATCAAAATTCGGCGCGCAAAGAGCAAGTCTTCCCACGCCTTTCGTTTGTCTGCCGGGTTGCGCAACAAATAGGCGGGATGGTAGGTGACGACAACGGGAATCCCGTGGTAATCGAAGCGACGACCACGCGCTTGGGCGATTTTCACCTCTTCGTCGAGGAGCGCAAAAGCAGCTGGCTTGCCCAACGCGACGATGATGCGGGGCGCAAGGAGCGCGATTTGACGCGCGAGGAACGGGTTGCAGGCGGCGATCTCTTCCGGGTGCGGCGTTCGGTTCAAAGGGGGGCGGCATTTCACCGCGTTGGCGATATAGACATCCGCACCGCGTCTGAGCCCAAGGGCAAAGAGCATCTCATCGAGCAACTTCCCTGCCGGTCCGACGAACGGCTCTCCCTGGCGATCCTCTTCGCGTCCCGGCCCTTCGCCGACAAAGAGCCAGCGGGCACGGTGATCCCCTACACCCGGCACCGCTTGGGTTCGCTCACGCGACAACGGACAGGCTTGACAGCGGCGAATCGCCGCTTCGAGCGCCTCCCAATCCATCGTGGCGATCTGCTCGGCCCGCTCAGGGGATCGCGACGAAGGGGGCTCTGGCGGCGCCTGGGGTGGGGTTGGTTGGCGGGACGCCTGACGTTGTGTCTGCTGGCACGGGTAGCGCGGCGCCGAACGGTCGGTATCGATCGTGACGTCCTGGGGGTTGGTTTGGGCATCGGTCTGCGTCTGCGCAGAACGATCGGAGATAAGCCAACGGGACCGCAACCGCCAAAGCGGCGTGAGTTCCATCGCATCGAGCCATGCGAAACGGCGCAACGGATCGGTCATCGCGCGCTCCCGTCTGCGGTGCGATCCTTGCGCATCACCCAGGCATCGATGCGCTGGCCATCGGGTAGGCGATAGTAGGCTTTGCGGAGCGCTACCCGCTGGAAACCATGCCGTTCGTAGAGACCGATTGCCGGTCGATTGTCGGCTCGGACTTCGAGCCAAAAGGTGGCCGTTTCCTGGTTATGGGCGAAGAAATGGGCCAGTAGGCGCGCGCCAAACCCCTGTCGGCGATAGGGTTGCGCTACGACCAGATTGAGTAAATGGGCTTCGTCAGTGACCCACAGGCCCACGAGATAACCGACAGGACTGTGATTGCAGCGAAGCGCCCAACCTCGCTGGCACGCATTGGGTTGCCAACAGGCCACAAAATGGTCCGCTTGCCAAGGCATGGGCTGGCATGCTGCCTCAAGAGGAAGGAGCCAATCGAGATCAGCACGGGTAAGCGGATCGATCGTGACCGCGTTCATGCCCTACTCTGTGTTGCCGCTTCGCGTTTCTTTGCCCGTAACGCTTGCTGTTCTTCCAGGGTCAGCGCGACGCGCTCCCGGACATAAACCGGTTGCGCTGCATCGGCGGCGACGAATTGCTCCTGCGCGGCGGCTGCGCGCGCCGCGGCAAGGAGCGCTTCGGGCGCGATCGCGTCGATCCAGCGCGTTTCGAATGGCGCTGGCCACGATTCCGGCCAACCCTCTGCGAGGCGAAACCCCGCGAAACGAAATTCGGTACCATCGGGATCAATCGCGATCTCATCCCAGCGGGCGGTATGCGGTGAGACGAGTGCGGGTTCCGAACGTGGTTGCCATTCCCCGCCCGCGGTCACTTCGAACCAACGGTGGTACCACTCACCCATGCGGGCGTCGGCAGCAACCCAGACGCGGCCACTCGGGCCCTCCGGGTATGCCGAGCGCCCGACCAGTGCCAGCGCGTCGAGCGCCAACAGAGGTTTGCCCAACGCCATCCCCATCCCCTGCGCCACCGCGCACGCCAAGCGAACCCCGGTGAATGCCCCGGGTCCCGCACCGAACGCGATCGCATCGATCTCCTGCTGCCAGTTGCCAAGCCCCTTTTCCGCAAAAGTCTGGGCAATGGCCGCGAGCAAGTGCTCGGAGTGGCGTGCATAGCCCTGAAGCTTACGGGTATGCACCGCCTCATCCCACTGGACGGCGACGCACGCATGGTCAGAAGCGGTATCGAAAGCCAAGATTTTCATGCCTGCGATTGTACCGAGAAAAGCAGGTACAATCGTGTCACCATGAAGTTTCTTTTCGACCTCTTTCCGCTGATCGCGTTCTTTCTCACCTACCAGGTGCTGAATGTCCTGCCCGACTGGCGCGACGCGCTGGCGCCTTGGTTCGGTGACGGGATTGCACCCGATCGGGTGCCCATCCTTGCGGCCACCGCAGTCACCATCGGCGCGACCGCGTTGCAGATCGTCTGGCTCAAAGTACGACGCAAACCCGTCGACAAAACGCTCTGGGTCACCTTTTTCCTCGTGACGCTCTTGGGTGGAGCAACGATTTTCTTTCACGATCCCCGTTTCATTCAGTGGAAACCCACTGCGGTCTATTGGTTCATGGCGCTCGCGTTATGGATTGCGCGTTTGAGCGGCCGCAACCTGATGGAACTTACGCTGCGCCACCATGTCCAATTGCCGCCGCGAAAGTGGCGTAGCCTCTCGGATGCGTGGTCCGGTTTCTTTCTTTTTTTGGGCGCGCTCAACTGGTGGGTGGCCAGCCACTTCAGCGAAGCGGTATGGGTCCAGTTCAAGCTCTTCGGGACGTTGGGATTGACGCTGCTTTTCGTCGTGGGACAGGCACTTTGGCTACACCGCCACGCACTGCTCGATCCTTCGACGAACACACCGAACGCGACCGGTTCGAGACAGGGTGAAGAAAGCTAGTATGAATCCGACAGAAAAGACACAAGCGATCCGAGAACGGCTTACCGCCGTGCTTTCGCCTTACCGACTGCAGATCGAAGACCAAAGCCACCTCCACGCCGGGCACAACCCCGCCGCGCAGCACGGCGGCACCCATTATGCAGTGACGATCGTCTCCGACCAGTTTGCGGGCAAACGCAGCATCGAGCGGCATCGCATGGTCTATGACGCGTTGGGTTCGCTGATGAACTCGATCCACGCGTTGGCAATCACCGCGAAAACGCCGGATGAACCGTGACACTTTTATTGGGGTGTAACACAGAGTTTGTAAGACATATTTTGGTACGTTCAATTGACTTCGAAAGGAAAGCGATGAAAACCATTAGCCAGCGCATGATCCGTTTGACCGCTGCATCCGTCATTGCGGGCGCCTTCGCACTCCCCCTCTGGGCTGGAGACGTTGCCAAGGTCAATGGACAGGCGATCCCAGAATCCCACCTTCAAGCGATTCTCGACAAACAGATCGAGCAAGGGCAAAAAGACACGCCGGAGCTTCGCGAAGCGATTCGGGAGGAGCTGGTCCGCCGTGTCGCGATCGAGCAGGCGGCAAAAAAAGCAGGGCTCGACAAAGATGCGAAAGTCCAAGCGGAAATGGCACTGGCCAAGCAAGGCGTGCTGCTGCGCCACTATCTCACTCAATACATGAAAGACCATCCGGTTACTGACGCGGAGCTCCAGGCTGCGTATGAAAAGATCAAAAAAGCGTTTGCGGGCAACGAGTACCACGTACGCCATATCCTCTTCGAGAGCGAATCTGCCGCGAAGCAGGCGATTGCCGATCTGAAATCGGGCAAGGTGAAGTGGGAAGAACTGGCCAAACAGTCGAAAGACCCGGGTAGCCGTGAAAAAGGGGGCGATCTGGGCTGGGCGACCCCCGAGATGTTCGTCAAACCGTTCAGTGACGCGATGACCCAGTTGAAGAAGGGGGAAATGACCGAACAGCCCGTGAAAAGTGAGTTCGGTTGGCACGTGATTCGCTTAGACGACGTACGCCCGCAAACGCCACCAGCGCTCGAGTCGATTCGCGAGCAACTCACGCAACAACTGCAACAGCAGAAGATGGAGCGCCACATCGAGGAGTTGGTCGCGAAAGCGAAGGTTCAATAACGATCGACCGCGGCTCTTGAGGAGGTAGTACGATGGCTCGCTGGTTGGAAGCCGACGCGATCGAGCAGGTTTGGCGTTTTCGTCACGCATGCAAGCAGTTCGATGCGTCCCGTACCATCCCGGAGCACGATTGGGAGGCAATCCTAACGGCTGCTCGCCTTTCGCCAAGCTCTTTCGGCTTCGAACCGTGGCACTTTTTGGTGCTCCAAAATCGTGCGGTTCGGGAAGCGTTACTTCCTGTGGCATGGGGCGCACAGGGACAATTTCCCACGGCCAGCCACGTCGTGGCGATCCTGGCGCGCAAGGACGTGCGTTGGGATTCGCCTTACCTTGCTGCACACATGCGCGAGGTGAAGCGTCTCGATGACGCAACCATTGACCAAAGGCAAACCCGTGTGCGCAATTTCCAGGAGCGTGAGTTCAAACTGCTCGAAACACCCACGGGGCTTTTCGAGTGGTCGGCGCGCCAATGCTACCTGGCATTGGCGAACATGATGACCGCTGCGGCGCTTCTGGGGATCGACTCCTGCCCGATCGAAGGGTTCGATCGCGAACAAGCCGAAGCGATTTTGAGCCGCTTTCATCCGATCGACTGGACAACATGGGGACTTGCGGTCTTTGTCGCATTCGGTTACCGCGTCGTCGAACCACCTGAAAAAACCCGTTGGCCGAAGGATAAAACCGTTACGGTTTTGTGAATCAGCGCACGGCACGATCCCGTACGCAAAAAGCCCACCCGTTCCGGGTGGGCTTTTTGGTTCCTGCTGCTGGGAACGCCCAGCAGCACGATGGCTCACATGCCCAGCGCGAACGCTTCGTCGGTGAACGCAACGGTCACCTCGGCCCCATCGACCACCGTTTCCGCAAGCGCCGTTGCGTGCGGCAGGATATGGTCGGCATAGAACCGGGCGGTGTCGCGTTTGCCTTGGTAGAAGCGCGGATCGGCGGTATCTCCTTGGGAGAGACGCTGATGGGCAACGAGCGCCGCACGCGCCATGTGCCAACCACCGCAGACGATGCCGAAGAGCTCAAGGAGTGGTACCGAGCTGGCGTGCGCCGATTTCGGATTGCTCTGGTAGTTCGCGACGATGAACTCGACCCCTTTACGCAGCGCAGCGATCCCCGCTTCGAGACGCGTCGCAATCCGCCCCAACGCCGCATCACCGGTGGCACGCAGTTCGACGACCGTTTTTTCCATCTCTTGCGCCAATCCCTGCGCGACCATCCCGCCGTTGTGCGCGATTTTACGACCGATGAGGTCGTTCGCTTGAATCGCGGTCGTCCCTTCATAGATCGGGGTGATGCGGGCGTCACGGAAATGTTGCGCCGCGCCGGTCTCTTCGACGAACCCCATACCGCCATGCACCTGGATGTTGAGCGAGGTCATCTCCACCGCCCGTTCCGTGCACCACCCTTTCACCACGGGAATCATCAGTTCGACATACGCCTGACTGCGCTGCCGGACTTTTTCGTCGGGGTGGTGACGGGCAAGGTCGAACGCTGCGGCGACATGGTAGTTCATCGCCCGCATCGCTTCGGTATGGGCCTTGATGCGCAAAAGCATCCGGCGGACATCGGGGTGTTTGATGATCGGCACGCGCTCACCGCTCTTTTGCCCCACCTCGAACCCTTGAATGCGTTCTTGCGCGTAGGCAAGGGCTTGCTGATAAGCGCGTTCGGAAAGCGCCAGCCCTTCCATCCCCACGGCAAAACGGGCTTCGTTCATCATGATGAACATGTACTGAAGCCCTTTGTTCGGCTCACCGACGAGTTCGCCGATCGCACCACCTTGGTCACCAAATGCGAGCACGCAGGTGGGGCTGGCATGAATCCCGAGTTTGTGTTCGATCGAGACGCAGCGCACATCGTTGCGCGCCCCGAGCGAACCATCCTCATTGACGAGGTATTTGGGCACGACGAAGAGCGAGATCCCTTTTACCCCTTCCGGCGCGTCCGGAAGCCGGGCAAGAACGAGATGGACGATGTTGTCGCTCATCTCATGTTCGCCGTAGGTGATAAAGATCTTCTGCCCGAAGAGTTTAAAGCGTCCATCGCCGATGGGTTCGGCACGGGTCCGTACCGCGGAGAGGTCAGAACCTGCCTGCGGTTCGGTTAGGTTCATCGTGCCGGTCCATTCCCCGCTCACCATTTTGGGCAGGTAGAGCTGTTTTTGCCGGTCGGTGCCGCAAAGCATCAGCGCTTCGATCGCACCTTGGGTGAGCATCGGGCAGAGGGAAAAGGCCATGTTCGCCGATTTCCACAGCTCCATCACCGCAGTGGAGACCAACTTCGGCAATCCTTGGCCACCATATTCGGGATCGCAGGCCACCGCGGTCCAGCCCGCTTCGCGGAACTGCTGGTAGGCCGTTTTCCACCCGCTCGGGGTGATCACACGCCCATCTTCCCAGCGGCACCCTTCTTGGTCGCCCACGCGATTGAGCGGTGAGAGCACCTCGGTTGCGAATTTCCCACCCTCTTCGAGTATCGCTTGCACTACGTCTGGGGTGGCATCTTCACAACCCGGCAACTGGCTGATCTGTTCCAGACCGCACAACTCTTCCATCACAAAGCGCATATCGCGCAACGGCGCACGGTATTCACTCATTTCGCACACTCCTTGGGATTACAGTTTTTGGGTCAATTCCGGGACCGCTTGGAAAAGATCGGCGACCAAGCCGTAATCGGCAACCTGGAAAATGGGGGCATCGGGGTCTTTGTTGATCGCGACGATCACTTTCGAATCCTTCATACCGGCCAGGTGCTGGATCGCACCCGAAACGCCGATCGCGATGTAGAGTTCCGGCGCGACGATCTTGCCGGTTTGCCCCACTTGCCAGTCGTTCGGTGCGTAGCCGGCATCGACCGCGGCGCGCGACGCGCCGATCGCGGCGTTGAGTTTGTCGGCAAGCGGTTCCAACAACGCGTGGAACTGCTCGGCGCTGCCCAAGCCACGCCCACCGGTCACCACGACACGCGCCGCAGTGAGTTCCGGACGCTCCGAGTGAGTTAATTCACGGCTTACCAATTCCACTTTGGGGCCGGTAAAGGTCACGGACAACGATTCGATCGGTGCCGCCGCGTCCCTTTGCGCAACTGCGTCGAACGCGGTGGTCCGCACCGTGAGGACGAGCGGCTCATCGTCGCAGGTGACGGTTGCCAGCGCATTACCCGCGTAGATCGGGCGCACGAAGGTTTTCTCATCGACGATGCGGATCACGTCGGAGATTTGCGCACGATCGAGTTTGGCTGCGACACGCGGTGCGACGTTTTTGCCGAACGCCGTCGAGGGGAAAACGATATATCGTGCCCCCTGCGCCGAAGCGAGCACCGCGTCGGTCACCGCCTCTGCGGTGTGGCCCGCGAGTTCCGGCGCGTCGGCTTGAAGCACTTTCGCCACGCCGTCGCATTGCGCAGCTGCTTGAGCGGCGCCGCCACAATTAGTCCCCGCAACCAAAACCGTCACATCGCCAAGCTGCTTGGCCGCTGCGATCGCATGCGCCGTGCTTGACACCAAGGTTTCGTCGTTGTGTTCCGCGACCACCAATACGGAATGTCCCATTGCACGCTCCTTCACATTCGGTTAGATGACTTTGGCTTCGTTCTTCAACTTCGCGATCAACTCGTCGACGTCGGCCACTTTCACGCCGCCTTGCCGTTTCGGGGGTTCTTCGACTTTGAGCGTTCGGATCCGCGGGGTGACATCGACACCGAGCGCCTCTGGGGTAACGGTATCGAGCGGCTTTCTTTTCGCTTTCATGATGTTGGGCAACGACGCAAAACGCGGTTCGTTGAGGCGCAAATCGGTGGTGATCACCGCAGGAAGCGCCATTTTCAGGGTTTCCAAACCCCCGTCGATCTCGCGCGTCACGGTGACGGTTTGCGCACCCGTGTCGACCTCGACTTTCGACGCGAATGTCGCTTGCGGCCAATTGAGCAACGCCGCGAGCATCTGTCCGGTTTGGTTCGCGTCGTCGTCGATCGCTTGCTTACCCATGATCACAAGCTGCGGCGACTCTTTGGCGACCAGCGCAGCCAAAAGCTTTGCCACCGCGAGCGGCTGCAGCTCGACTTCGGTATTGACCAGAATCGCGCGATCCGCGCCCAACGCGAGCGCCGTACGCAGCGTCTCTTGACACGCGGCAACCCCAGCACTCACCGCGACGACTTCGCTGGCGGCGCCTTTCTCTTTGAGGCGCACCGCCTCTTCGACGGCAATTTCGTCGAAGGGGTTCATCGACATTTTGACGTTCGCGGTATCGACACCGCTGCCGTCGGGTTTGACCCGGATCTTGACGTTGTAATCGACCACGCGCTTGACAGGAACCAAAATTTTCATCGCGCTTGCTCCTTGCTTTTGGATGAACGACGGTTTACCATACGGTATCGTATGGAAGATACGATAGCGCAGTTACACCGTTGCGTCAAGAGGTTTTCGAACAACTGTTTGATATGAATCAACCCCAAAACCTGCCGAGCAAATCGCTCAACCGCGACGCGTGGATTCGCGCCGCGATCGACCTCTTGGCCAAAGAGGGGATTGCCGGTTTACGGGTCGAACGGCTCGCGCACCGCCTGGGCGTCACCAAAGGGAGCTTTTACTGGCACTTCAAAGATCGCCGCGATCTCCATCTGGCCGTGCTCGAACACTGGAAAGCGGGGCGAATTGCCGATATCGACAAGCAAACCCGGTGTCCATCCGGTACGGAAGCAGAACAACTTTTGCACGTGATCGATGTCTATAGCGCAAGCCGGAACCCCCGAGGTATTCTGATCGAATTGGCGGTACGTGAATGGGCACGGCGTGACGAAGCAGCGGCTGCGGTCGTGAGTGAAGTCGATGCGGTGCGACTCGACCGGGCACGGCGCTTGTTCTTGGCGTGTGGTCTGGACGAAGCGACCGCGACAGCCCGCGCAGCGCTCCTCTACGCTTACGTTTATGGCATGTCGTTGCTATTGCTTCCAGTCGCCAGTCACGAACTCGAAGCGATGCGGCGTCAGATCGCGCAGTGGATCGCTGCGTGCCCGTCTCGAACCGCTTGATAGCAAACCGCTTGTTGGGGAATTGCTCACCGAGATCACACCCATGATTGCCTTCGCTTCAGAAAACGCCCCGGTGGCACTGCACTGGTTCCGGAGTGACCTCCGGCTGCGCGACAACCCGGCTTTGACCGAAGCCGCGCGTTTTGGTGCGGTGGTTCCGGTCTGGATCGACGATACCACGATCCCACCAAACGAAGCGCCGGGCGCCGCGTATCGATGGTGGACACGCCGTTCGCTCGTTGCACTCTACGACGCGCTGAAAGGAAATCTTCGCTTTTTTCGTGGCGATCCGTCCGTGCTGCTTCCCGATTTGGTGCGCCGCTACGGGGTGCGTCGGGTGACGTGGACCGAAGCGTATGAACCGTGCGTCCGCGCGCGTGACACCCTGCTCGCCACTTCCTTGACCGAGCTTGGGGTTGAAGTGGTGCGCCGCAACGGGTCCCTGCTCTGGGACCCAGAAACGATCGCCAAGCCGGACGGTACGCCATACCGCGTCTTCACGCCGTTCTTTCAAAAGGGGTGCCTCGCTGCGCCATCGCCCCGCACGCCGCTTCCCGCGCCAGACCTTACCCTAGTTCCCCGTGCCGCGTCGGAACCGGGCGTCGAGCCAGCACCGGAAGCCGAATGGGAGCGAAAGCTGGGGACGCAGTGGACGATCGGTGAAGCAGCTGCCCACACTCGGCTCGACGCCTTTTTGGCAAACGGCCTTGCTGGGTATGCCTCGGGGCGCGACTTTCCGGCACGCCCCCATACCTCGCGCCTTTCCCCCTATTTGGCGCACGGAGAGATCTCACCGAACACCCTGTGGTACGCGGTAGCAGGACGGGCTTCGGCCCGCGATGTCGCAAAATTCCGCGCTGAGCTCGCTTGGCGAGAGTTCGCACACTACCTCTTGGTTCACTTTCCCCAGATGGTCACCGAACCGTTCCGCCCCGAATTCACCGCCTTTCCCTGGGAGGAGGACGACACGCTGTGTCGTCGCTGGCAACGGGGCGAAACTGGAATCCCGATCGTCGACGCCGCGATGCGCGCGCTTTGGCGCACCGGTTACCTGCACAACCGGTTGCGGATGGTGGTCGCCTCATTCCTGACCAAGAATCTGCTGCTTCACTGGCGCGTGGGTGAGGCGTGGTTTCGCGATACGCTCGTCGATTACACTCTGGCCAGCAACGTAGCCAGTTGGCAGTGGGTCGCAGGATGTGGCGCCGATGCAGCGCCCTACTTTCGCATCTTCAACCCCGTGTTACAAGCGGAAAAATTCGACCCGGACGGATCGTTCATCGCTACCTACCTTCCCGAACTCGCTAAGCTCCCGACACCCGCGCGTTTCGCGCCGTGGACGGCATCCGAGGCAACTCGGGAAGCGGCCGGACTCTTTTTGGGAAAGAATTACCCTCAGCCAATCGTTTCGCTCGTCGCTTCCCGCGCCCGAGCGCTTGCCGCGTATGCGCGCATCAAAGCGTCTACTAGCGATTGAATCCAGCTGCGGTCAGGAGCTGTTGGGTGTACGGATGCTCCGGACGATTGAGCACTGTGGCTGTCTCCCCGCTTTCGACCACTTTTCCGCGGTAGAGGACCACCACCCGATCGGCCAAGTACTCGACCACCGCCATGTTGTGGGTGATGAAAAGGAGCGACAGGCCACGTTCGACCACCAGGTGCGCCAACCGTTGCAAAATTTCCGCTTGCAGCGTGACATCGAGCGCACTGGTGATCTCATCGCAGACGAGCAGCTCCGGTTCAAGCGCCAATGCCTTCGCGATCGCGATCCGTTGCCGCTGTCCTCCCGAAAATTCGTGCGGATAACGCTGTAACGTCTCTGCCGGCAAACCCAAAGCCGTCACCCACGCTTGGGCCCGTTGCCACCGATCGGCGTCGTCGACGCCGATGCGATGCACCGCCATGGGTTCGGTGATGAGCGCACCAATGCGCCGTTTCGGGTTGAGCGATGCGAACGGATCTTGAAAAACCACCTGGACACGACGTCGCACGGGTTGCCACGCGTGGCGCGGACGGTTTTGCATCGGTGTACCAAAGAGCGAAAGCGTCCCAGCGGTGAGCGGCTGCAAACCGAGTACCGCGCGCCCCAACGTGCTCTTGCCTGATCCCGACTCTCCGACCACGGCGACCACTTCACCGCGCCGAATCGTAAGATCCACGCCGTCCAGCGCTTTGACGTATCCAACCGTACGCCGGAGCACGCCACGCTGAATCGGGAAATAGACCCGCAGATTGCGTGCGTCCAGAATCGAGGCGTCGCTGGGCACAGCTGCACACGCGGTGTCAGCCTCATTGGGCGATGCACTCGTACTCATGCCCGTTTGGCGGCACCCTTTCGGGCGGGGAGGAAGATGACGCGGCTGCGCGGCCCACAGACGCCGGGTATAAGGGTGTTTGGGCGCTTGCGTGACCTCCGCCACCGTGCCCATTTCGACGATGCGCCCGGCTTGCATCACCGCGACGCGATCGGCCACTTGCGCGACCACGTCCAGGTCATGGGTGATGAAGAGCATCGCCATCGCATGGCGGCGTTGCAACGTGCGAAGAAGCTGCAGGATCTCCGCTTGCACCGTGACGTCGAGCGCGGTAGTCGGCTCGTCGGCGATGAGCAGTTTCGGTTGCGCCACCAGCGCCATCGCGATCATCGCCCGCTGCCGCTGGCCGCCCGAGAGTTGATGGGGGTAACTGGCTGCGATCCGCTCGGCGTCGAGTTGCACCTCGGTAAGCGCAGCGGCCACCGCCGCTTGCCGCCCGAGGGGCGAGAGGTGCGGCGCGTGGAATTCGAGCACTTCAGCGATCTGCGCGCCGACTGTCATCACTGGGTTGAGCGCGCTCATCGGCTCTTGGAAAATCATTGCCACGTGCGCTCCGCGCACTCGTGCCGCGACATCCGGCACCAAGAGGTTACCGCCGATCCCGGAAAGGGTCGCCTGCCCAAGCGCGGGCGCGAAAACCCCCGTAGGCAAAAGGCCCAACAGCGCTTGCGCGGTGAGCGACTTCCCCGACCCCGATTCCCCGACGAGTGCGAGCGTTTCGCCGGCCGCAATCGAAAAGGTGAGGTCTGAAACCAGCGGCTCTGTACCATTGGCCAGTGTGATGGTGAGCCCTTCGACCGTGAGCAAAGGGTCTAACGTCATCGCCCGTTCCGCTCCAGGCGCGGGTCGAGCGCGTCGCGCAACGCCTCACCCAAGAGGTTATAGGCCAAGACGGTCATCAAGATCGCACCACCGGGAAAAAGTGCCAGCCACCAGTTGAATGCCGCGCTCTTCACCGCCTGATTGAGCATCTGACCCCAAGAGGGTTCATCGACGAGCCCCAGTCCGAGAAAAGAGAGCGTCGCTTCCGCCAGGATCGCCGACGCGACGCCAAACGCCGCCGCAACGGCAAGCGGCGCAACGGCGTTGGGCAACATGTGGCGAAAGAGCACGGAACGCATGGGCAATCCCGAAGCGATCGCCCCTTGCACGAACTCGATCCCGCGCAAGCGCAAGAATTCGGCCCGGGTGTAGCGGGCGTAACCGGGCCAGGCGGTGAGCCCGATGATCACCATCATCAACGGGAGCGACCGCTCGAAAAAGGCGACGAAAGTCAGTAAGAGAAACAGAGTGGGCACCGCTTCGAAGATTTCGACCAAGCGCATCCCGATGAGGTCGATCCAACCCGCAAAATAGCCCATTGCAGCGCCGATCGTTACCCCGATCACGAGCGCGACGCCAGTGGCGATGAAACCGATCGATAGCGCGATGCGGCTCGCGTGGATCATCCGCGACGCGACATCTCCGCCTTGGTCGTCGGTTCCTAGCCAGTGCCACCGCTCTGGGATCGCGGCAAGCGGCGGTTCGAGCGCCGTGACCCCGTAATCGCGCAAATAATCTTTCGGAGAGTAAGGAATCGGCGCCCACAACGCGTGGCGCACTTCCCCCGCACGCTCTGCCTGCCGCCAGGCGTCATAGACCACGAGCGGTGAAGGTTTGAGCAACGCACTGGCGATGCCCCAAGTGAGCGCCACCACACCCAAACCGATAACCAGACGGCGCGCCGCCGAGATACGGCGCCAACGCAGCAACACGACCGCGCTCCACCACCCGACCCACCACGCGACGTCTTCGGCAGTGAATTGCGCGAAAAGCGGAAAAGCCCACCGACCATCGGCGCGCTCGACCCAGAGCGGCAGTGAGTTGGCCAAAAGCGGTGCCCAGGCCGCGACGGTTGCAAGCAACCCCAACCACACGAGCGCAAAGCGCACCGCGCCCCCCATTCCCGCGATGCGACGCAGGAGTGTGTTGTGCGTCACATCACCCTTCATAGCGCACCCTTGGGTCAGCGACCGCGTACGCGATATCGGCGACGAGATAGCCGATCAGGGTCAAGAGACCGGAAATCAACGTCAGAGAAAGCACCAATTCTCGATCCCGCGTTTGAACCGCTTCGACCGCGAGCCGGCCCATCCCATCGATCGAAAAGAGCGTTTCGACGATCACCGACCCGGCGATCAGCGACGGCAGCAGCGACGCCGCGACGGTGATCAACGGCAAGAGCGAATTGCGAAACACGTGCCGCCACAGCACCACCTGCTCCGGCACCCCCTTGGCCCGGGCCGTTCGGGTGAAATCAGCGGCAAGGTGCTCAAGGAGCGACGCCCGGGTGAGTTTGGCCAAAAACGCGATCCCTCCATAAGAGAGGGTAACGACCGGTAAGATCAGATGCCAAATGCGATCGAAGAGGAATCCCGGCGCCAAGATGGGCACGGTGACCCGGACGAGCAGCAACCCAACGGCCAACCCAACCAGCCCAGCGACCACAGGATGGCGTAACCCAGCACGTTTGCTGCGCCGCGCTGCGGCGACAAACAGTCCGGTCGTCGCAAGCGGCAACACAAAGAGCAGCAACCAAGCGCCAAAGGACGGCGTCACCGGCCAAAACGGCGCATCGAGCGCCTCGCGAGTAGAGAGGCCGCCGGTGGGAAACCAGTGCCAATATTCGGCGGAAGCAAAAAAGCCGATCAACAGGACTCCGACCAGCATCGGCGGGGCCGACCACAACACCAAGAGCAGCAGCGACGAAAGATGGTCGAAACGGCTACCGCGCCGCGCCGCCGCGGCAACACCGATTGCGATCGCCCCCAGATAGATGATTGGTGCGGAAAGGAGATTCAACAGGACCGTGACCGGTACCCGTTCCGCAAGAAGATCCGCGACCGGTCGTCCGTACCGAAAACTCACGCCGAGGTCGGGTGTTTTGAACGTCGGCCACCCGGTAAGCGCCCCGCTTTCGTCACTTTCCCAACCCAACGGCGATATGTGGTTGAGCCAGCGCAGGTATTGCACCGTGAGCGGCTGATCGAGGCCGTAGAGCCGGTTGTAGTACTCGGTGAGGGCCTGCTTCGCTTCGGGTTCGAGATTCTGCCCTTCGACCAAGGTTGCCGCCGAGATGCCTCCCGGCGCAGCGGCCATCACGACGAAGACGACAACGGTGATTCCCAAGAGCGTCGGTACCAACCACAGCAACCGCCGCAGAAGATAGCCGACCATCAGTCCAACCTCCAGTGCTCACACGCTGGGAAGCGCTGCAGCGATCGCCTGCGCGGTGGTCTGCGCCGCGGCGCCTGCCGCCCTTTGCCAATCGTCACCGCTATCGGCATAGAGAATCGCACGCGACGAATTGAGAAGGAGCGCGGGAAACGCGCGCGACGCGAACCCGGCCGCAACGGTTGCTGCGATGTCGCCCCCCTGTGCGCCGATGCCAGGGACGAGGAGTGGCGCAGAAGAAGCGATTGCGCGGACACGAGCGATCTCTTCCGGATAGGTGGCCCCGACGACCAACCCGGTCTGCCCATGTGGGTTCCAGCGTTCGACCGTCCAACGCGCTACATGTTCATACAACCGTTCGCCAGAGGCCAAACACGCAAATTGCAGATCATCGCCGCCAGGATTGGAGGTGCGGCACAGGACGAAGAGGCCGCGATCGGGGTAGCGCGTCCAGTAAGGCGAAAGCGAATCGGTGCCGAGGTAGGGGTTGACGGTGAGTGCGTCGGCCTGATAACGCGCAAACGCCTCTTGCGCGTAGAACGCTGCGGTCGAACCGATGTCCCCACGTTTCGCGTCGAGGATCACAGGGATCTCCGGCGCATGGTGGCGAATCGCTGCAACCACCCGGGTCAGCACCGCCTCCCAGCCGTGTGCGGCAAAATGGGCGAATTGCGGTTTGAATGCAGCCGCATACGGAAGTGTCGCTTCGACCACCCCGATGAGAAACCGCTCCACCGCTTCGGCGATGGGCAGTGACCGTAACGGCTGCGGGAGCCGCTCTGGATCCGGGTCGAGCCCGACGCACAAGAGCCGCTGTGGATCTTTTTCCCACAACGCGGCCAACTGCTCACGAAAGGGAGGGCGGTGGGTTACCGCGTTCATCATTTACTCCTCGTTTTCGAATCGGTCACGCCCAAGCAAAGACGGTACCGAAAAACCAGATCAAACCAGCCCAGTTGTGATCCAAGAAAACCTGAAAGGCCTTTTTCGGATCACGCGTACTCAATGCGGGCAATTGTGCCGTCCAAAAGAGCGCGATCACGAGAAGCGCGGCCCAATAACTGGGGCCAACCACCGCAATCCGCCCCGCAACTGCCCAGCAAAAGAGCGCCGCGAGCTCCAACGCGACGATTGCCGTGACATCCCAGCGGCCGAAGAAAATCGCCGAGCTGCGAATCCCGATTTTGAGGTCGTCGGGACGATCCGCGATCGCGTACGCGGTGTCATAGGCGATCACCCAAAAGAGGTTGCCGACGAAGAGCCAGAATGTCGTCGCATCGAGCGAACCCCAGAGCCCCGCGTCGCGCACCGCGACGAACGCCATCGGGATGCCAAACGAGAACGCAATGCCCAAAACCGCTTGGGGGATCGGAAAAAAGCGCTTCATGAACGGGTAGATCGCTGCAACGAGCGCAGCGGGAAGCGCCCACACCAAAACCGCGCGCCCAAGGGTCGCGGCAAAAACCGCAGCCAACGACGCAAGCCCGGCTGCCACCCACAGTGCGTGGTGGTGCGGGATCGCACCGGATGCCAGCGGACGATCCGCGGTGCGCCAGACGTTGCGATCGAAATCACGATCCGCCCAATCGTTGATCGCGCAGCCCGCAGAGCGCATCAGAAAGGTTCCCATGAGAAATACGGTCAATGTCCAGGCGGGCGGTTGCCCGCGCGCGGCAAAAAAGAGGGCAACGAATGTGGGCCAAAGCAGCAACAGTGTTCCGATGGGCCGATCACCCCGGATCAACCGCCAATAGGCGGACAGCGCAGCGAAACGGGTCGTCATGGATCGGGAAAGCACGAACAAAGCAGTCATTCTACCGGGTTCACAGCGCGACGCGACGGCCACGCACCCGCTTGATGCAAGCCGGGGTCGAGTGTCGCGATACCGGGCAAAAAGAGTTCTTGAACCAACAAGGGCTTTCCAAACCGCCAGAAGCACGAACGGCGCGCCCAGAGCGCGGCGCGCTCCTCACCCGAGGGCAACAGCGCATGGTGCGCGGCGCGGCGCCACAAGGTATGTCGTGAATCGATGCGCGCCGCTTCGATCGGACCGCGAGATACCGCAGGATCGTCGAAGAGCAGTGCCCCAAGCGGCCGAGTCCCGACACGGAAAAAGAGCGGCCAGGCGGCGCGCGCCGATGCAACGAGCACGGACCGGGCAAAGACCACCGCAACATTGTCGGCGATGAGCGCGACTTCGCGCACCCAGGCGATGCGCGTTGAGACGCCCAAGAGCGACCGCTCGTCGAACGCAACGGGCGCGCGCCCTTGCGCAAGCGGCGCCACGCGAAGCAACTGCTGGCAATGTGCCTCGAGACGCGCGGTCAAGGAACCGCTGCCGAAGAGCCAACGGCGCCACGCAGGAAGAACGGCAACTGCATTCCCATACCAGTGTGCAGGGAAGCCAGCAGCGGATGCCTCACGCATGGGGTGCCCACCGCGCGTGGGGTACCCAACGGGCGATCAATCGATCGACCAGCTCCGGCTGCGTTTGGACCAGCTTGTCGGCCAACGCCTGCGCCGCTGGAATCAGGGCTTCGTCGCGCGTCAGATCGGCAACCCGCATCATCGGCACGCCACTTTGTCGCACGCCTGTGAGCTCCCCTGGGCCCCGCAATTTGAGATCGGCTTGGGCAATGCGAAAGCCATCGCTCTCACGCTTCAGTGTTGCCAACCGTTCGCGCGCAACCGCCGAAAGCGGTTCGTCATAAAGCAAAACGCAGAACGACTCACTACTTCCCCGCCCGACGCGCCCCCGGAGTTGGTGCAGTTGCGCCATACCGAACCGTTCGGCATGTTCGATCACCATGAGGCTGGCGTTGGGCACATCGACGCCCACTTCGATCACCGTCGTCGCCACCAGAATCGAGACGGTTCCGGCAACGAACGCGCGCATCACCTGCTGCTTTTCGTCGTGCCCCATCCGACCATGCAACAACGCGATCGCGATCTCGGGCATCGCATGCCGCAGTTCCTCGAAAACCGCTTCGGCAGCGTTGAGCGCAAGCGTTTCGTTCTCCTCGATGAGCGGACAGACCCAATAGACCTGTTTGCCACTGGCGCACCAGGCGCGTACCCGCGCGATCAACTCTCCTTTTCGCGACAGCGGCAGGAGCGTCGTGGTCACCGGTTTGCGGCCAGGCGGCCGCTCGTCGAGGAACGAGAGGTCGAGATCGGCGTAGCAGGCCATTGCCAACGTACGCGGGATGGGCGTTGCCGACATCATCAAGAGGTGGGGCCGCCACGCGCTACTCTTTTCCCGCAACCGGGCGCGCTGCCGCACTCCGAAGCGGTGCTGTTCGTCGATGACCGCAAGCGCCAAGCGCGGCAGCGGCGTGCGCGTTTCAAAAAGTGCGTGGGTTCCGACGACGACCATCGGTTCCCCCTGCTCGAGCCGTTCGTTCAGCGCCTGGCGCACGCGCGCTGGGGTGCTCGCGGTGATCAGTTCCACCGGCGCGACCCCTTCGAACCAGGGCGCAAGCTTCTGCGCGTGCTGTTCGGCAAGGATTTCGGTAGGCGCTGCAAGCGCTGCTTGAAAGCCCGCGCCAACGGCGCGGGCGATCGCAAGCGCCGCCACCACGGTCTTGCCGCTACCGACATCGCCCAGAACCAACCGATGCATCGGAGTGGGCAGCGCCAGGTCGTGCGCGATTTCGCCCACAACCCGCCGTTGGGCGTTGGTCAGGGTAAAAGGCAGGCGCGCTGCAAGCGCCCGCTCCGCCCGATCGGCATCCGTGCCGCTGATCGCAGGCGCTGCCCACGTCAGACGCGCCAGACGGGCGCGGCGCATCGACGCTTGTTGCGCGACGAGCTCGTCGAACGCCAGTCTGGCACGGGCCGCGCGCCACTCGGGCTTTTCGGGGACAAGCCCAGCTGGCGGCTGGTGCAACAGGCGAACGGCGTTGGGTAACGCGGGGAAGTGCCACCGTTGCCGCGTTTCGTCGTCGAGCCATTCGTCAAGCGCAACCACCGCAAGTGCTTTGGCCACCCAGCGCCGCAAGTGGGGTTGATTCAGCCCCTCGACACTGGGGTAGATTGGGGTGAGCGTCGCAGGAAGCGGGGTTTTGGGGTCGATCAGGCGCGGGTGGATCATCTCGACCCCACCGAAGTAGTGCCAACGCACCTCGCCATACCACCGCCAACGCCGCCCGGCCTTCAGTTTTTGTTGCGTGCTGGGGTAGTACCGAAACCACCGTCCGACGAGCGTTCCGCTTGCGTCCGCCAAATGCACGATCAACTGCTTCCCCGCGCCCGCTCCGCGGGTGTGCTCTTCCACCCGCACGATCTCCCCTTCGACGAGCGCTTCGCTCCCCGCAGTCAGTGCCGCAATGGGGGTCACGCGGGTGAGGTCTTCGTAGCGCAAAGGCAACAGCCAGAGGAAATCCTCTGGCTGTTCGATGCCCAAGCGCGCAAGCCGCTCAACCGTTGCCGGTCCGATGCCGGCCCACTGCTCCAGGGGGCTGCGTGGCGGTGGCGATGCGCTCACTGCCCGAGGTAGAGAATCGCGTCCGCTTCGACCAGTCCCCCTTTGGGGAGTGCCGCAACTTGAACGGCAGCCCGCGCCGGGAAAGGCTCGGGAACGTAGTGCGCCATGATCGTGTTGAGCTGCGCAAAATCGGCCAGATCGGTGAGGTAGATGGTCAATTTCACCGCGCGATCGAGTCCCGCGCCCGCCGCTTCGGCGATCGCTTTGAGGTTTTGGAACATCCGGTGGCACTGCGCTTCGAACCCCTCTTCGAGCGCCATCGTGGCCGGGTCGAGCCCCAATTGGCCAGAGATATAAAGGAAATCACCCGCTTGCACGGCCTGCGAATAGGCGCCAATCGCCGCAGGGGCGTTGGCGGTGTGGATCGTTCGTTTCATCGACGAAATGCTCCTTAGCCACGAATCACGATGTCACAGTTGAAGCGGTCCAACACCTTTTGCATCGCTTGCCGGGTGTTGGTGTTGATGAGGATCGGCCCCATGAAGTTGGCTTTGAGCCCATGGCTATCGGGGTGCGCATCGTCGCGACGGACGATCACTGCGATCACGACCTCTTCTGGCGCCGTCGCCTGAAGGAGCGCCACTTCGTCGTCGGAGAGTTCCAACTCATAGCGCACCCCCAACGCTTCGGGCACGACCAAAGAGAAAGAGATTTCTGGGTCGTCGACCGACTGCAAAATGAACACGCGCGGCGTTTCTCCCTGCGCCGGTTCTTCGTGGGCCAACACGAATTGTTTGAGATGCCCGAGACCCGCCAATCCATTGGGAAAGTGGATCACTTTCGAGTCATCGACCTCGATCTCCCCCAGCACCGGACTCGTCAGTTTCATGGTGTGCTCCTTTTTTCCTCTATTTTACGATCATACACCAGCACCCGCGAAATGGCTCGCGATCACGCCTCTTGGCGAACCTCCTGCGGGCCGTTGGCCAGCGCCCAGATGAGTTGCGCTTCAGCAAGCGACACGCCACACCGTTTCACCAGTTCTTCCGGTTCGGCCCCTCGACGTGCCAACGCCAGCGGTTCGGCGTATTCCGGTGAAACGTTCGCGCTGGCTGTTGTGGATCCGAGCTCCGCACGGGCATCCGCCGCTGGCGACACGTTGGACGTTCGGGGCACATCCGTGTGAGAGGCTGCTTCTCCTGCAGCCCCTTTGATCGCTTCGATTTCCGCTTGCAACGCGGCAATCTGCTGCTGCTGCGTTGCAATGACCACCCGCAACTGCTGAATCTCCTGTTGCCACGCACGCGTTTCCAGATGGGTCGCGAAAGGGTTGCCCGCGTGGGCGGCAAGCGCCTGACCCGCGCGCCACCACCGCCACCCTTCGACGAGCAACCACGCCAAGGAAACCGCCATCACCACCATGACGAACGCTGTCATCGCACCCGCTCCCCGCTTCGATTCTGGCTTTCCGATGTTAGGATTGTAGAAAGCCCATCGAGTCGATCGCGGGCAAAATACCGAGGATTTCTCCGGGCAATTCTGCGATGAATCGATTTTTCCTTTTTCTGGTCGTCACTGCGTTCGCCACCGCGGCCTGGCGGGAAACCACGTCTGCACCGGGAACGATGGCAGCGCTCTCCAAAGCGGCGATCGACGGCGCGGGGCAAGCGGTGACCTTGGCGATCGGGTTGATCGGAGTGATGAGCCTCTTTTTGGGGTTGATGCGCATCGCCGAAGCAGGGGGGCTTCTTTTGATCATCGCGCGCTTGTTGCAACCGCTCATGGTACGCCTCTTTCCGGACGTACCGGCGAACCATCCGGCGATGGGTGCGATGGTGATGAACTTTTCCGCCAATCTTCTCGGGTTGGGAAACGCCGCCACCCCTTTTGGCATTCGCGCGATGGAGGCGCTCGAGCGGTTGAACCCCCACCCGGGAACGGCGACGAACGCGATGGCGATGTTTCTGGCGCTCAATACGTCGGGACTGACCTTGTTGCCCACTGGGGTGATCGCGCTGCGTGCCAGTTTGGGGTCGAGCGATCCGGCCGCGATCCTGCCCACCACGCTGATCGCGACCACCTGCGCGACACTTACCGCTGGGTTTGCAGCGTGGGGATTGGCGCGTTTTTTTCCTGCGGGAAGCAGACGGACTGTGGTAAAGCCAATGGATGAAGCACCCAGTGACGTGCACGGGGCAGCGGCAACTCAGGAACTTCCACCGCCGCCCGAGGCGACGTTGGACCCGCAAACCCAAGCAGCGCTAGAAGAAACCCCTTCGTTACCGCCCTACCCCCTTTGGGCGACAGGTCTTTTTTTTGCAGGCATCCTCGCGCTTATCCCGGTTTCGCTCGCGGTTGGCGCTGCGCTTTCGGCCTGGCTGGTTCCCGGGTTGATCGTCCTCTTCCTCCTGTTTGGTGCGGTGCGCCGCGTCCCGGTCTATGAGCAATTCGTCGAAGGGGCGCGAGACGGTTTTCAGGTGGCGTTGCGCATCATTCCTTACTTGGTCGCGATCTTGGTAGCAGTTGCGATGCTGCGGGCAAGCGGGGCGCTCGACGCGTTCGTCATACTCCTCTCGCCATTGACCGCACCCATTGGATTACCCGCCGAAGCATTGCCGATGGCGCTGCTTCGCCCCTTTTCTGGGTCGGGCGCGTATGCGGTGATGGCAAGCATCCTGAGCGACCCGGCAACTGGGCCGGATACGTTGGTGGGGTGGCTCGTCTCTACCCTCCAAGGATCGACGGAGACCACTTTTTACGTGCTCGCGGTCTATTTCGGAGCGGTTGGCATCAAGCGAATCCGGCACACCTTGGCTGCGGCGCTCCTTGCGGATCTGGCCGGGATCGCCGCAGCCGTGGCAGCCGTTCATTGGCTCTACCCAGACGTCTGACCGAATGGAATCACCCCAATGCATTTTCACACCAAAAGAGGAGACAACCATGAAAATCGACCGCAAAGCGGGCAGCTGGCAAGCGCTATGGGACAATTTCCGCTGGCAAATCCCGAAGCGGTTCAATATCGCGCACGCCTGCTGTCGGCGCTGGGCGGATGACCGTGGCCGTCTGGCGCTGCTCTATGAGGACGAAACGGGCCACCGGGAAACGTGGAGCTTTTGGGCGATCCAAAAAGCGGCCAACCGCCTCAGCAATGCATTGCGTTCGTTGGGTGTCACAAGAGGAGAGCGCGTTGCGATCATCCTGCCGCAGCGCCCCGAAACCGCGATCGCGCACATCGCAGCGTACCAGATGGGCGCAATCGCCCTGCCCCTTTCGCATCTCTTTGGCCCCGAAGCGCTCGAATACCGGTTGAACCACGCTGCCGCGAAGGTGGCGATCGTCGACGAATCGACGCTGCCCAAAGTGGAAGCGCTGCGTGAACAATTACCCCAGTTGGAATCCGTCCTGTTGGTGCGCGCCCAGACGGCCTGTGCCGCAAATGGTTGGATCAAGGACTGGCAACGGTTGCTCGACACCGCTGCCGACGATTTTTCCCTGGTGACCACAGCAGCCGACGACCCGGCCGTGATCATCTACACGAGTGGGACCACCGGAAACCCCAAAGGGGCGTTGATGGCCCATCGCACGCTGCTGGGCAACCTACCCGGTTTCGTTTGCTCGCACGATTTCTATCCCCAACGGCGCGACTTCTTCTGGTCACCGGCCGATTGGGCGTGGACCGGGGGGCTTTTCGATGGTCTCCTCCCCACCTGGTATTTCGGCCAGCCGCTCTTGGCATACCGGGGACGGTTCGATCCGGAAAAAGCCTATTGGCTCTTGGCGCACTACGAGGTACGCAATACTTTCCTTTTCCCCACCGCGCTCAAAATGATGATGAAACACTGCCCGGAACCCAAACGCCACTTCCGCTTGCATCTGCGCACGATCATGAGCGGCGGCGAAGCGGTCGGCGAAACGTTGCAGGGGTGGGCGCAAACGCAACTGGGGGTGACGATCAACGAAATTTTCGGTCAGACCGAGATCAACTACCTTCTGGGCGGATGTCGCGCGATCTGGCCGGCGAAGCCCGGCGCAGTCGGTTTGCCCTATCCGGGACACGAGATTGCGGTGCTCGACGACGAAGGAAACGAACTGCCACCTGGCGAAGAGGGCGAGATCTGCGTCCGACGCAGCTGCCACGGCACGCTCGACCCGATCTTCTTCCTCGAATATTGGCGCAACCCCGAAGCGACCCGAGCGAAATTCTTCGGCGACCCGTCCGACCCCAACGCCTGGGGGCGAACGGGAGACCTTGCGGTGCGAGACGCCGACGGCTATTTCTGGTATCGCGGCCGGCTCGATGACGTTTTCAAAAGCAGCGGCTACCGCATCGGACCCAACGAAATCGAGAACTGCTTGATGAAGCATCCGGCCGTAGTGAATGCCGCGGTGATCGGCGTGCCCGACGAGACGAAAGGCAGCTACGTCAAAGCGTTCGTCGTCCTGCAACCGGGCTGGCAAGGCAATGACGCGCTGGTCGAGACGCTGCGCAACCACGTGCGTCAGTATCTTGCCCCGTACGAAACGCCGCGGGAGATCGAATTTCGCGCCGAACTCCCGATGACCACCACTGGCAAGATCCAACGGCGTGTATTGCGTGACGAAGAGGCAGCGAAACGGCAGAAAAACCCGTGACCCGATCAAGAGATGAGCGCGACCAACGTCTCCCCTTCCCAGCGCGCTCGCCCGGCAGCAACCAGCGCCGCGGCAACCCATTCGGTGAGTGCTTCCGGTGATTGGTGGAGAAAGCGGTCGTTGGCCTGCACGAAGAGCGGAATCGTGGCGAGTGCGCTTCGGATCGCGTCGCGCGTCAACCGCCGGTGTTCCAACAGGTAGAACGCGAAACAGGCGCGAAGCGCGTTGCGCGCGATCCGCTCGGGTTCCTTGGCAAACGCTTCGAGTCGCCCCCACGCACGGTCGAGCGCGCCTGCAAAGTCCTGAAACGGGGCGCCGTGCCCGGGAATCACCCATTGGACTGCCAGCGACTGCAATCTCTTGAGCGTATTGCGGGCATCCGGTAGCGCGTCATGACTCCCCAGCACGTTCCCGAAGAGGATTCCGAAGCCATCGGCCCAGAGCGCGTCGCCAGAGAGCAAAACGCCGTGTTCCCGGTTGTAGAAGACCAACGCGGTCGCGTCGTGCCCCGGTGCCGCGATCGCCTCCCAGCACAACCCACCCGCCACGAACGTGTCACCAGGCGCGATCGTCTCATCGACGGAAAAGGGCTCTGCGTTTTGTCCGGCGACATCGAGTAACAGCGCGGTGCGGTCCCAACGGGCGACGATCGGCGCCAATGTCTCAGGAACAGTGATTCGGCAACCAAAGGCGCGCTGGACCGCCGCGTTACCCCCGATATGGTCGGAATGGGAATGGGTATTGATGAGGCGCGTCAGGGTTCGCCCCCGCAATGCGGCGTTCACCATCGCCACCGTTTCGTCGGCTTCGGTCACGTAGCCACTATCGACGAGCGTTGCCGTCTCGCCGTCGAAGAGCAGAACACTGTTCGACGACAACCAGCCGCGTTCAAGGACCTGGATCGATTCGGGCAAGGAGGCAGTCATGCGCACTGGGTACGCTACGGCGTTTTAGGACTCACCCGGGAAAGCGCGGCGGGCGCTTTTCCAAAAAGGCGGTGACGCCTTCGGCAAATTCCTCGGTTGCGCTACATGCCGAAAACGCATCCGCCTCTTCGAGCAGCTGCGCCTCCAACGTATGTTCCATCGACTCGGCCAAGAGCCGCTTCATGCGCAGCAACGCATGGCGCGGACCATGTGCCCAACGCGTCGCAATTTCCATGACCCGCGCTTCGAGCTGGTCATCTGCGACGATCTCACTCACCGCGCCCGCAGCAAGCGCCTCTTCGGCTGAAAACCGTTCGGCAAGGAGCAGCCACCGCGCCGCGCGCTTCGCACCGACCGCGCGGGGCAAAAGATAGGACATCCCCCCGTCGGCGGAAAGCCCGATGTTGAGGTACGCGGTGGTGAAGTACGCCGAGCGGCTCGCCACCACCAGATCGGCCATCAACGCAAGCGAAAGCCCAAAACCCGCGCACGCGCCGCGCACAGCGGAAACTACCGGGAACGGCGCATGGGTCAACCGCTCGACCAGGACGTTCGCCGCCCGTTCGATCACCGCGCGGTATTGCGCTTTGCGGGTTTCGGGGGAGAGCGCCAACGAACGGTGAAAATCACGGATATCCCCCCCAGCCATGAAGTGATTCCCCGCGCCAATGATGATGAGCGCCCGAACTTCTGGGAGGTCGTACAGCATCCCCGCTGCGTCGGCCAGCTCTTCGAGCATCTGCATCGAAAGCGCATTCAACGATTCGGGACGGTTGAGTTGCAGCGCCCAGACCCCCGGCGCTTTTTCGGTGATCACCAAGGTTTCGTACGTTTTCATGATGCGTAAATCCCTCTTTCTGGTGCGTAGGGTTTGCTATGCCGTTTGCCGTGCGCGCATGTATTCTGGTGTTGCGACAAATACCGTCTTCTCCACGGTGGTGTACTCAAGTCCCTCCTCATCGCGCCAAACAGCGACGAACGTGGGTTCCGAACGGCCGACGGTGACCAGTTCGTGCGCCACCGTCTCTAAGACAGTCTCTGGCAGGACGAATTCGGCCCACAGCGTGGTTCGTCCGGGACGCCGGTAGCGAATCGACGCGGCTTTGTCCCAAACCACGGTACGCTCCGGGAGATTGTACGCCAGCATCACCGCAAACATGGGGTCAGCGGCCGCGTAAAGGGCGCCGCCGAAGGTTGCACCGGCGGGGGTTCGTGTCCGCCACGTGTGCGGCAGGCGTACGACGATGCGGCGCAGATCGGGGTCGATGCGTTCGACCCGCGCGCCAATCGTCCGGTAAGAGGGGTAAAAGTTGAACCCCCACCGCAGCACGTGGTGCCAATAGCGGCGGGGGATATGGCGCATCAGCGGGGAGCGCATCGCGCCCCCCCGATGCTCAGTTGGCCAATTTTCATACGCGTTCGAAGATGCCCGCAGCCCCCATACCGGTACCGATACACATCGTCACCATTCCGTATTTCACTTTGGGGTCGCGCTTCATCGCGCTCATCACCGTCGCGGTGCGGATCGCGCCGGTTGCGCCCAACGGGTGGCCCAACGCGATCGCGCCACCCAGCGGGTTAACCTTCGCGGGGTCCAACCCCAGCTCGCGAATCACCGCGAGCGATTGCGCCGCGAACGCTTCGTTGAGTTCGATCCAGTCAAGATCGTCTTGCCGGATGCCCGCGCGTTCGAGCGCCTTGGGAATGGCCGCGACGGGCCCGATTCCCATGATTTCGGGCGGAACCCCCGCAACCGCATACGCGGCGACCCGCGCAATCGGCGTCACGTTGTAGCGCTTCACCGCTGCTTCCGACATCAAGAGCACCGCTCCCGCACCGTCCGACATCTGCGAACTGTTCCCCGCCGTGACGGTTCCCCGTGCCGCAAAGACCGGCCGCAAGCGCGCCAGCGACTCGCGTGAAGTATCGCGACGCGGTCCTTCGTCGGTATCGGCAACCTGTTCGACGACACGGGCTACCCCCTGCGCACCGGGCAGGTGGGTTTTCACGGGATAGGGCGCGATCTCGTCGCGGAACAACCCTTGGTCGATCGCAGCGAGCGCTTTCTGATGCGACGCCAGCGCAAACTCGTCTTGGTCGTCACGGGAAATGCCCCATTTTTGGGCGACCTTCTCTGCGGTGAGCCCCATCCCAAACGCGATCGCGTAGTTCTCCTCTTTCTCGAACACGGCCGGGTTGAGACTGACTTTGTTCCCCATGATCTGCGGCATCACCGACATCGATTCGGTACCCGCCGCAATCATCACATCGGCCTCTCCCAAACGGATACGTGCCGCGGCATCGGCAACAGCCTGCACACCAGAGGAACAGAACCGGTTGATGGTGATCCCCGGGACGCTGTTCGGAAAGCCAGCCAACAGCAAGCCGATGCGGGCGACGTTCATCCCCTGCTCGGCTTCCGGCATCGCGCAACCGACGATCACGTCACCGATCTCGTTGAGATCGAGTTCAGGCACTTGTGCCACTACTGCTTTGAGTACATGGGCGAGCATGTCGTCCGGCCGCACATGACGGAACATCCCGCCTTTTTTCCCGACCGGTGTGCGAACGGCCGCAACGATATAGGCGTCTTGAATCGCTTTACTCATCTTCTCTTCCCCTTCTCGATCAGTTGCGCAATGGCTTACCGGTGGTCAGCATGTGCTGAATCCGTTGCTGAGTTTTCTCTTGTTTGAGGAGTTCGACGAATTCGTGGCGCTCGACCTCCAAAATCCATTCGGTCGAGACCCGCATCCCGGTTTCGACATCGCCACCGCAGAGCGCCCGTGCCACCGCAGTGCCCACGCGGAAGTCGTATTCGCTGATGAAGCCGCCTTCGAGCATGTTGATCAGGAACATCTGACAAGTGGCAATCCCGTTGCGTCCCGCGACGACGATCTCACGCTCGGGAAGCGGCGCCTGATAGCCCGCTTCCGCGATCGCCCGGGCGCGGCGGATCGCAACGTAGAGGAGCTCGCGCGGATGCATCACGATGTCGTCACCCAAGCGGCCGAAGCCCATCTGGATCGCTTCGAGCGCGCTCTTCGCCACTTGCGCTTGCGCGATGGTCTGGAACGCGGTCTGGATGAACGGGAAGACGTCACCGCCTGCTGCGCGTTGCGCCATCCGGTGCGCCTGCAATGCGAACTCTTTGCACCCACCACCTGCGGGAATCAATCCGACCCCGACTTCGACAAGCCCTACATAGGACTCATGGGCGAAGACGCGGTGCGCCGCGTGCATCACGAATTCGCACCCGCCACCGAGCGCCATTCCCTCTACCGCAGCGACCACCGGCACCGTGGCGTGCTTGAGACGCATGCTCGCTTCCTGGAACTTCGCGACCGTGCGCTCAAGCAGATCGAATTGCCTTGCCGCGCACGCTTCCGCGACTTGCTTGAGGTTCGCCCCTACGGCAAAGGGTGCTTCGTGCCAGATCACCAGTCCGTCGAGTTCACGCTCCGCGCGCGCCACCGCTTCGAGCACGCCGTCGAGCACTTCGTCACCGATCGCGTGCATCTTGCTTTTGAACGAGACGATCCCGATGCGCGGATCCTGATCGGGACGACGCCACAGCCGAACCCCGTCGTTCTCCCACAGCGTCTCGCCGCGGTCAATGGTCGCTTCGCCCAGGACGCGATCGGGGTAGAGCTGACGCTCGTAGACCGGCAACGCGCGCCGACCCACCCACGCAGCTTTGGCGGGGCTATAGGAACCTTGCGGGCCATGGACTGCCCCTGCGACTTTTTCGACCCACGCCGGCAGCGGAACGTTCGCCATCGCCTTGCCCGCAGCGATGTCGGCCGCGATCGCCTCGGCGATCGCTTGCCAGCCCGCTGCTTGCCACGTTTCGAACGGCCCCATCGCCCAGCCGAACCCCCAACGCATCGCCAAATCGACGTCGCGCGCATTGTCGGCGATCGTTTCGAGGTGCACCGCGCAGTAATGGAAGACGTCGCGGAAGATCGACCACAGGAATTGGGCCTGCGGATGGGTACTGGTGCGCATTTTCTCGAACTTCACCTTCGGGTCGCGTTCGGCCAAGATCGCATCGACCTCAGGCGCCACTTCACCGGCTGCCGGGCGGTATTCGCCCTTCTGCACGTCAAGGACCAGGATCGTTTTGCCCTCTTTGCGGTAGATCCCCCCTTTGGTCTTTTGGCCTAGCTGCCCTTTTGCGATCAACTCTTGCAACCAAGCAGGCTTGCCAAAATAGCCATGCCACGGGTCGTCCGTGAGGTGGGTGGCCATCGTATCGATCACGTGGGCCAGGGTGTCGAGCCCGACGACGTCGGCGGTCCGGTAGGTCGCACTCTTCGGGCGACCGATTTTCGGGCCGGTAAGCGCATCGACCTCGTCAAAGCCCAACCCCAACCGTTCGGTATGGTGCATCACCGCAAGGATCGAGAAGACCCCGATTCGGTTCGCGATGAAGTTCGGCGTATCTTTTGCCCGCACGACCGACTTGCCCAGGCGCACCGTAAGCCACGTTTCCAGCGCGTCCATGAGCGCCGCGTCGGTGCGCGCGGTCGGAATGAGCTCAACGAGCGGCATGTAGCGCGGCGGGTTGAAAAAGTGGATCCCGCAAAAGCGGGCGCGGTGCGACTCCGGAATGCTTTCCGCCAGCGCTTCGATCGACAGCCCCGAGGTGTTCGACGCGACGATTGCGTGCGGTGCCAAATGCGGCGCAATCTTGGCGTAGAGATCGCGCTTCCACTCCATCTTCTCGGCGATCGCTTCGATCACCAGATCGCACTCGGCCAATTTCGCGAGATCGGTCTCGTAGTTGGCGGGTTCGATGAACTGCACCCGATCTTTTGCCGCGAACGGCTTCGGATCCAATTTGGCGAAGGTTGCGAGCGCCTTCTTGACGATCGCGTTCTTGTCCCCCTCTTTCGCGGGGAGATCGAAGAGCACCACCGGGACATTCGCGTTGGTGCAATGCGCAGCGATCTGCGCCCCCATCACCCCAGCCCCGAGCACGGCTACTTTACGAATCATGATGCGTTCCACTGGTGCCTCCATCGGTTGGTTCAAACGTTTGTTTGAAAGATAGCACAAAAAAACCGCCCACGCAAGGGGCGGTTCGCAGAAAATGACGATCCGGTCAGAACGAGCGGGAGTACTGAACGCCCGCAAGCCAGATGTTGCCGGTATATTCGCCGATCACCCAACCTTTACCCTTGTCGATCTGGTTGTGGCTGATGCGCGTGTCGTTGATGAAGAGGTGCGCCAGGCCGAAATCGACGCGGGTTGCGCGATCGGGCCGCCATTGCGCGCCAAAAGAGAGCCAGATGCGGTTGTTGTCGGGCAACGAAACCAAACGCGTATCGGCATTCTTGACCGGAGATTCGTCGTGCGCAATCCCGAATTTGAAGGTCCACGCATCGTTGTAGTGATAATTGGCGCCGAGCGCAACGCGCCAGGTGTCGCGGAAGCGGGTATCGATCTTGTCGGCTTCCGTCCCAGCTAGTACGCCGCTCGTACGATAGATGGGCAAGACGTCGAGACTGCTCCAACCCGTCCACGAAAGGTCCGCCAGCACTTCCCAACGCGGATTGAGCTGATGGGTGAAGCTGACGATGAAGGTGTCGGGCAGATCGACATCGACTTTCGCATTGACCCCGGCTGCATCGCTCGCGTAAAGCATGGCGGCAGCACCGCCGCTTGCGGTCAGCGTACCGGTGAGCGTATGCTTGACTTTGGAGCGGTACGACAGACCGACACGGGTCGCGGCCGTCGGTTGGAACAGCACGCCCACGTTCCAACCCAGCGAGACATCGTCCGCTTTGAGCCGCAGTTTCGTGTTTTGCATCGCCGCATGGGCGGCCTGGGGGTTCCCCAGCTGCTGCACGAGAAGCGGCAAGAGAGAAGGCGGGGCGAAGAGACTCGCAAAGCGGTCATAGGTCGCTTCCATCTTCTGGATGCTGACGCCAGCGCCGACCGAAACTTTGTCATTGACGCGGTACGCGACCGACGGGTTGACGTTCATCGTTTTGATGTCGAACATGGTCGACTGGAACCGACCGATCCAATCGTCGGTGTATTCGGTCTTCAAGCCGAACGGCGCGCCAAATCCGACACCCACAGAGAGGCGATCGTTGATCCGCTGCGCATAATAGCCGTTCGGGATTGCCGCCCAATCCCCAGCATCGGCCCCATTCGATCCCGTCAAGCGGACCGGAACCGGTGTCAGCGGCGGCACCGCAGCCAGGCTACCTTGGTTGGCGAATTTGAAGCTGGGTTTGACGACCACCAACCCCAGCGAAACCTCTTTCGCGCCGGAAAGCTGGGTCATCCCCGCTGGGTTGAAGAAGATCGTCGACGCATTGTCGGCCACCGCCGCCGAACCGGCGTAGGCGTTCGCGATCCCGCTCGCGTTCTGTTCCAGCAACTGGAAGCCGCCTGCGTGCGCCGAAGAAAGACCTGCAACAAAAAGCGCGCTGGCAAGCGTCGTCAAACGAAACGTATTTCTTTTCATGAGTGAGACTCCTCCACTGTTACCACAACGAACCAAAACCCCCATCTGCTTGCTCAAGCATCAGAGGGCATTTCCTGCGGAATCGCGCGTTTCTTACCTTGTGCATCGAGTGCGACATAGGTCAGGCGCGCTTCCGTCACCTTCACCACCATGGGCGACTCGGGGTGCCGTTCGGCATAGACCTCGACGTCCACGGTGACCGAAGTCCTTCCTACCGCAACCACCTCGGCGTAAAAGCTCACCACGTCGCCGACCGCGATGGGTTGCTTGAAGACGAAACTATTCACTGCCACGGTGGCAACCCGTCCTTTTGCGCGCCGCCGCGCTGGGAGCGATCCGGCGATATCGACCATCGCCATCACCCAGCCGCCAAAGACGTCACCAGCCGGGTTGAGGTCCGCTGGCATCGGCATCACCCGCAGTTCGGGCTGTTTGTCAGGCAGTTGCGTGGTCATCGCAGAACCGCTCCTTGGGTCGATCGGGATACCGACAGGATCATATCCAATAACGAACGATCGTTTGAACGGTTACGCCATCCGGGCTGATTTTTCTCGGTTTTCGGCGTCTTTCGTGTTGCGCCAATGCAACGGCCCCCCGCGAAACGGCGCAAACCCCGTGCCGAAGATCACCCCAGCGTCGGCAAGATCGGCATCGGCAACCACCCCCTCGGCTACGCACCGTTCGGTTGCGGCGATGAGCGGCGCGATGATGCGCTCTGCCAGCCCCTCCGGGATCTCGCTGGGTTTGACCGTGCGTTTGACCGCTTTTCCCTTTTCCCAGCGGTAATAGCCTTCCCCAGTCTTTTTCCCCAGTTTGCCTTCCTGAACCAACTGCTGCAAGCGCCGCGGCGGCGTGGGTTCATCGGGCACCAATTGCTGCCCAGCCAAAAGCGCAACATCGAGCCCTACGGTATCGACCAGTTCGATCGGCCCCATCGGCATCCCGAAGGCTTCCAGTGCCGCATCGACCACTTCGGGCGCAGTGCCCGCTTCGACGCATTGCAATGCTGAGATCAAATAGGGTGCGAGCACGGCATTGACCAGGAAACCAGGTGCGGAACGAACCGGTAACGGCAATTTGTCGATTTTTCCGACGAAAACCAGCGCACGTTCGACCGCTTGCGCGTCGCTCTGTGCGCCTCGCACCACTTCGACGAGCGGCATTTTGGTCACCGGGTTGAAGAAGTGGATGCCGACCAGCCGGTGCGGCGCAGCCATCTCTTCGGCAATCGACTCCAGCGACAAACTGGAGGTATTGGTCGCCAGCAGCGCGTCGGGTTTGGCGCGCTGTTCGAGTTCGGCAAAGAGGCGTTGCTTGACGTCGAGCTTTTCGACCACCGCTTCGATGATCACGTCGGCTTGCGCGACACCCACGCCTTGCGGGTCGGGGATGAAGCGGTCGAGCGCCGCGCGCAGCGCCGTTTCGTCGTCACGAAAACGCCGCTGGAACCAGCGCGTTGCCGCTTGCTGGGCACGCGCCAGCGCATCGAGCGACAAATCCTGAAGCGTCACCGTCAATCCGCTTGCGGCGCAGACCATCGCGATTTCGGAGCCCATCACTCCGGCCCCGATCACATGAACCCGGGTGATCGGTGCGGTTTCCCTTTTGGCAAACTTTTTGAGCCGCTCTTGTAAGAAAAAGACGCGCAAAAGGTTTTTGGTCGTTGGATGCGCCGCCAGAGATTCGATACTGGCGGGGGCGTCGGCAGGAGCCCGCAAAGGGTTGCCACCGTACTGACTCCAGCAACGCAACACTGCGTAAGGGGCCGGGTAGTGTTCCGCTCGAACCCTCGCGCGCAGTTGTTTTTCGGCCTGCCGCACGAAGAGCGCACGCAACGGCCCAGCCCACAACCGCTCCACGAGCGGCAGCCCTTTGCGTTTCGGGGGGTTCAGAACCAATGCCTCGGCAGCCAACGCTGCGACGCGCTCCGGTACGGCTTCATCGACGAGCCCGATCCGCTTCGCCCGTTGGGCGTTGACGCTTTTCGCAGTGAGCATCATCGGCAGCGCTTTACTGGGACCGATCAGCGCCGGCAACCGCATCATGCCACCCCAGCCCGGGTAGATCCCCAGCATGATCTCTGGGAGCCCCAAACGGGTCTTGCGGTCGCGTACCGCCACCCGGGCTCGGCACGCCAACGCCAATTCCAAACCGCCGCCCAGGCAATGACCGTGAATGAGCGCCACCGTCGGCAACGGATATGCCGCGAGGCGTTCCATGAACCGCCAACCCCGTTCCACCAACGCGCGGGCAGCCGCTGCGTCGGGAAGCGCTGCAAACGCCTCGACGTCAGCGCCCGCGACGAAACCAGCAGTTTTGCGCGACGCGAACACCACCCCTTTCGCGCCCGTTGCTGCAATCGCATCGAGCGCCGTTTCGATCTCCGCAAACACCGGTTCGGAAAGGGTATTGGCGCTTTTTTCGGCGCAATCGAGCCAGATCCACGCAATACCGCGCTCGTTGACCGACCAGCTGAGGTGTTTCATCTGCGTCTCGTTCATCGCCTATCCTTCACAGCCGTTCGATGCGCATCGCGCCACCCAAACCGCCACCGATACAAATCGCGGCGATTCCACGCTTCGCGTTGTGTCGCTGTAATACTTCGACCAAGTGCCAGACGATACGTGCGCCGCTCGCGCCCACCGGATGCCCGAGCGCGATCGCGCCACCATCCACGTTGAGGCGGCTGCGGTCGATCGGCCCCAACGCCATCGGCAGCCCCAGCTCAGATCGGCAGTAATCGTCACTTTCCCACGCTTTGAGGCACGCCAACACCTGCGCGGCAAACGCTTCATTGATCTCCCAAAAATCGACATCGTCCAAAGCCCAACCCGCACGCTGCAGAAGCGGGGTCGCGGCATGAACCGGCCCCAAACCCATTTGAGCAGGGTCGAGTCCGGCCCAGTGGGTATCGACGAGCCGCGCCACCGGCTCCAGTCGATAGCGCTTCACCGCCGCTTCGGATGCGACGAGCAGCATCGTCGCGCCGTCCGTGATTTGAGAACTGTTTCCGGGCGTGACACGACCATAGCGGTCGAAAAAGGGTTTGAGTTTCGCGAGTTTTTCGAGCGATGAATCGGGGCGCACCCCATCGTCGTGGGCGTAGAAGCGGCCTTGCGCGTCGAAAAGCGGAGTCATTTCGTGCGCGAAATGGCCCGCCTCGTGTGCAGCGGCCGCACGGCGATGACTCTCGACTGCGAACGCGTCCATTTCTTCGCGCGTAATACCAAAACGGGTGGCCAACGTTTCCGCCGTTTGCCCCATCAACTGCTTCACCACAGGGTCGGTCAACCCTTTCATCAGTCCGATCACCGGCTTGAGGTCGCGCAAGCGCAACTGGCGCAGCGCTGCGAGCTTCTGAGCCGGAGATTTGGCTGCAGCGAAACGACCGAGAAAACGGACGAATTCGTCGGAGAAGAGCACTGGGGCGTGGCTGAGGGCATCCACCCCACCCGCAGCGATCAGATCGGCCCGCCCCGAAAGGATCTGTGCCGCTGCCGAATCGATCGCCTGCATGCCCGAGGCGCAATTGCGCATCACCGTCCAGCCGGGAACCTTGCGCCCACAGCCGGCGCGAAGCGCGACCACGCGACCGATATTGACCTCGTCCGCGCGCGGTGCGGCGCAACCCAGAATCACCTCGTCGAGCACCGCGGGGTCGAGGCGCTGACGCATCAGCAACATCTGCAACGCCCGGGTCGCCAAGTCGGATGCACGAAATGGCCCCGGCTCGTTCTTCGCTTTGAGAAACGGCGTCCGTACGCCATCTACCAGATAGACTGCTCGATCCGCCACGCTATGCTCCCGGTGTGCGCACGCTTACGCATCGACGGTCGAAGCCGAAACCGCTGGCGCATCCTGCACCGCCACATCCCCTCCGACGCGCCGCTTTTCCGGCCACGGACGCATCGCGGGCGGAATGGCCGCGGTGCGCGCGATACGATCGTCCGGAATCGCCTGCGCGGCCGCCTTGACCCCAAAATCGTAGGGGAAGTCATCGACACGGATCACCAGGTCACGCAGCCGATTGCGCTGGATCACTTTGCGGTATTCGGCCTCGGTGATCACCCCTTGCGCATACGCTTCATCCCAAATCGCATCGACACTGCCGCTGGTGAGTGCTTCGATGCTCGGTGCAAAGCGTCCCGCTTTCTGCGCGTCGCGCAATTTCGCTTCGATCGGCTCACACGCTTGGGTGGCCAAGAGTGCTGCTTCCAACGCCCCCAGCGGCTCATCGAGCGATTGGGGCAAATAGACGAGCGAGGTCAAACGGTCACGCGTTGCACCGGGCTCCATCAGACCCATCGCCACCCGATGTCCAAGACGATCGTCCGGCGTACGGAACGGACGACCCAGCGGGAAGGTGACGAACCGCGCCAGCGCCCGCGCCGGCGCGAATGGGAAATTGTCGATCACGCCAGTAAAGGCCACTTGAGCGCGGAAAAACGCATCCCAGATCGCCCAGTGCAGGAACGGCGCATCACCAGCGGGGCGGCCGTCGACTTCGAAGCGCTTGAGCGTAGCGCTCGCCAAGTAGAGCTGCGACAAAATGTCACCCAAACGGGCAGAGAGCCGCTCTTTACGTTTCAGCGCACCCCCCAACACGCCCATCGAGACATCGGCCAAGAACGCGAACGCTGCGGAAAAACGGGTCAGCTGTTGGTAATAGCGACGGCACTCGGGCGCAACGCTCGATGGCACCCGAACGAAACGGGCCCCGGTAAGCCCCATCACCAGCGCACGGGCACCGTTGTTGAGCGTATAGACGATGTGACTCCAGAACGCGCGGTCGAACGCATCGAGGTCACCGTTTTGCGCAGCACGCATCTCTTCGAGCACGTAGGGATGGCACCGAACCGCCCCTTGCCCGAATACGATGAGGCTGCGGGTGAGGATATTCGCCCCTTCGACGGTGATCCCCACGGGAATCTGCTCGTACGCCCGCCCCAAGAAGTTTTGCGGACCCAAACAGATTCCTTTACCACCGACCACGTCCATCCCGTCGTTGACGGTTTGCCGCGCCCGCTCGGTCACGTGGTATTTGACGATCGCCGAAACCACCGACGGTTTCTCACCGAGATCGACCGCGCCCGCGGTAAACACCCGCGCTGCGTCACACAGGTAGGTGTTGCCGCCGATGCGCGCGAGCGCCTCTTCCACCCCTTCGAAGCGACCGATCTGCGTCTTGAATTGGTATCGGATCCGCGCGTACGCACCGACGGCGCGCGCCGTGACCTGCTGCATTCCGGTGTTGGAGCCGGGCAACGAGATCGAGCGCCCAGCCGCCAGGCACTCCATCAGCATCCGCCACCCTTTGCCCACCATCGCCTCACCACCGATCACGAAATCGAGCGGAATGAAGACCTCTTCCCCGCGGATCGGTCCGTTCATCCACACCGCGTCGAGTGGAAGGTGCCGACGCCCGATTTCGACGCCCGGATGGTTTGCCGGAATGAGCGCGAGCGTAATCCCGATCTCTTTCCCTCTACCCAACAAGTTTTCCGGGTCAAAAAGCTGGAACGCCAGCCCGAAGACCGTACACACCGGCGCCAGCGTGATATAGCGTTTGTTGAAGCTCACGCGGATACCGATCACCTCTTTGCCCTGGTATTCACCACGGCAGACGACGCCGGCATCGGGAATCGACGCGGCATCGGAACCGGCCCACGGACTGGTGAGCGCAAACGCAGGAATCTCTTCCCCACGCGCCAAACGCGGCAAATAATGAGCCTTCTGTTCCGGTGTTCCATAGTGGAGCAGCAATTCCGCCGGCCCCAACGAGTTGGGCACCATCACGGTCACTGCCGGAGCGCTCGAACGGGTCGAGAGTTTGGTGATCACCTGCGAATGGGCGTACGCGGAAAAGCCCTTCCCGCCATACTCCTTCGGGATGATCATCCCCAGGAACCCCTTTTCCTTGATGAACTGCCAGACGGCGTCGGGCATATCCTTTTTGAGACTGCACTCCCAATCGTCGACCATGCGGCAGAGCTCCTCGGTTTCGTTTTCGAGGAACGCTTGCTCTTCCGGCGTCAGTTTCGGCCACGGGTAGCTCAGGAATTTTTGCCAATCCGGGTTCCCACGAAAGAGCTCCCCTTCCCACCAAACGGTGCCCGCCTCAAGCGCATCCCGCTCCGTCTGCGACATTTGCGGCAGCGCTTTTGCAAACGCTTTGAAAATGGGCACCGTGATCAGACGTTTGCGCGTCGGCCGATGCCCCAACAAAAAGACCACGCCACACCAGGCAAGCGCCACGACAACCGTGACCCATACCGGAAACGCTGCGGTGATGGCCAACGCCAACCACCAAACCAGGATCGCTCCACCCCAGAGAAAAAGAGGCGCTCGCCCGTAGGCGAGCGCGACCACCAAGGGAGGGAGGAAGAGCAACAAGAGCCAAGCCATGACCATCTCCTATTCGAATGGATCGAACGTTTGTTTGAATCCTACTAAAAAAAAAGTTTGTTGGCAAGTCGTCTCACCAACTTCTTGCGAAAAGGGTCGGTATACTTCGCCCATGTTTGCCTGGTTCGATACCCCCGAAAGCGATAGCGGCACCCCTCTGGAGATTTGGGCAGAGCCGCTCGAAGCCTATCACGAAACCACAGACCCAAATGAAGCGCGACAACTGCTGAATGCGGCCGAACGGGAAGCCCACCATTCCAAATCGGATGCGGACGGCCCCCTCTGGGCGTTTGCGCTCGACTACGAGTGCGCCCCGTGGTTCGACCGCGCGTACGCCAACGCTTTTACCCATCGCCCGCCGGGGCGGTTGCGCTTGTGGCGCTTTGGTCGCTACCGCGTTTTGCCGAGCGACGTAGCCGACACCACCGCAGCAAAAAGACAATGGCATCCTTGCGGCGCTGACGACCCAGCCGGATTCCTCGGTTGGCATACGCCTTGGACACCAGCGCACTACCAAGCTGCGTTCGCGCGGATTCACCATTACTTGACAACAGGGGATTGCTATCAGGTGAACCTCACCTTTCCCTGGTATGCGCGCTGCTACGGGTCGCCGCTTGCCCTCTACCGCCGCTTGAAAGCGGCGCAACCGGTACCCCACGGCGCGTTCCTACCCCTACCAGACGGCGGAGCGATCCTCTGTCGCTCCCCGGAACGGTTCTTCGCCCGCCGCGGCAATCGGGTGATCTGCCAACCGATGAAAGGGACGGCGCCGCCTAACGCCGTCAACTGGCTGGACGAAAAGACCCGGGCAGAAAACGTGATGATCGTCGACCTCATTCGCAACGACCTGAGCCGCCTTGCCCCCACAGCGGGCGTGCATGTTGCGCAACTCTTCACCGAGACCCACTACGCGACGGTAACGCAACTCACCTCGACGATCGTCGCCGAAGGGGTATACGCCACCCTATGGGAGATTCTTACCGCGCTATTTCCGTGCGGCTCGGTAACCGGCGCCCCGAAACGCCGCGCGATGGAGATCATCGGCGAACTCGAAACCGCCCCCCGTGGTGTTTACTGCGGAGCAATCGGCATGCTCCTCCCCGGAGGGGCTATCGAATGCGCGGTCCCGATTCGCACCTTGACGATCGACCCCCACGGACACACGGTCTTTTCCGTCGGCAGCGGCATCGTCATCGACTCCGACCCCACGACCGAATGGCAAGAGTGCCTCCTCAAAGGGCGGTTCGTTCAGGCGCTCCCCGCGCCCATTGGCCTGATCGAAACGATGCGTTGGGAACCGGACGTTGGCTGCGCGCTGTGGCCCTACCACGTGGCGCGCATCCGCTCGAGCGCCGCGGCTTTGGGCATCCCATTCGACGAAGCGGCTTTCACCGCCGCCGTCGAACGCGCCGCTCTCCTTGCGCAAACCCAAGCCGTGCCGCTGCGCATCCGCGCGGAACTCGCGCCCGACGGAACCGTGACCAGTACCGCAACCCCCTGGGCTCCTCCCGCCCTACCGGTACGTTTCCGCATCACCCAAGACCTGGTGATCGACCCTACCGATCCGTTGCAGCGCCACAAAACGACACGCCGCGCGCATTATGACCGCCTACTTGCCGAGTCCCTCGCCCACGGCTGTTTCGATTACCTGGTGACGAATACCCGTGGCGAACTCGTCGAAGGGTGCCGCACCACGCTTTTCGTGCAATTTCCGGGTGAACCGAAGCTCGCAACCCCGCCCTTGGCAAGCGGTTGTCTAGCTGGGGTCTTACGGGCAAAACTCCTTGCGGAAGGGGACGCAGTCGAGTGGCCCCTCACCCCCGCCGACCTCACGCGCGCCGAACAGCTCTACCTGGGAAACGCCCTTCATGGGTTGCTGCCTGCTGTTTGGGACGACGCGTCACCCACCAACTCGCGATAAGCGTGCCAAGTGGCGTGACCAAGAAGCGGCAGGGTTACCGCCAAACCAAAGAGCACCAGCGCGTACCCCAGCAATGTCAAGCCTACGATCCAAGCCGCCCAGACCGCCATCGGCCAAGGGTTCGTGCGCACCACTTGGACACTGGTCGCGACCGCAGTAAAAAGATCGACGTCGCGATCCAAAAGCAGCGGAACGGAAACCACGGTCACGGTAAATATCCCCGCAGCAACCAACCCGCCGGTCACGAACCACGCGACGACGAGCGGCCACTCCTCTCCCGAAACGATCAACGCCGCGATGGTCGGCGACGCGGTTTCCGGTGACGCAAGAACCGCAAAGAGCATCGCGGTGAAACGCTCCCAGACCAACATCACCAAGAGCAACCCCAGCCCCACTTGGGCCAGACTCGCTTTTTTCGCTTTGACCAACGCCAGCGCGTCGAAAAAGGCTGGCCGCTCGACCGTGCCCCGTAATCGGCTCAACGCGTAGAGTCCCGCGGCCAAGAGCGGTGCAAGCAGAAAAAACCCGGAAAACGCAACCGCCATCAGGTGCGGCGCGCGAAGGGTAGTCAAAACGATCAGTCCGCCGCCGATCGCAAACACCACGCCAAAACCCAACGACGAAAGGGGATCGTAGCGAAGATCCTCCCACCCTTTCCGTAACCAACGCAGCGGGGCGTCGATGCCCACCGTTCGAACCGCTAACGCTTTCTCCTCCATGGGCGCTCCTTTCGTGGTCACTTTGGGGATATGTTTATCACGCGGCATGCCACACAAACCATGCCGCTTTTCTCCCATGATAAAGTATCAACCACCCAAATACCAGTCAAGAGGAGAGACGTATGCGGCTCGAAACGCAACTGATCCACGCCGGCTATGCCCCCGATCCCACGACGAAAGCGGTCGCGGTTCCCATCTATCAAACCACCTCGTACGCGTTCGACAACACCCAGCACGGCGCCGACCTTTTCGACCTCAAGGTCCAAGGCAACATCTACACCCGCATCATGAACCCGACCCAGGCGGTGCTCGAAGCGCGGGTTGCCGCGCTCGAAGGGGGCGTTGGCGCGCTTGCGCTCGCGTCAGGGATGGCCGCGATCACCTACGCCATCCTCACGATCGCCGAAAATGGCGACAACATCGTGACGAGTTCGACGCTCTACGGCGGTACGTACAACCTCTTTGCGCACACGTTGCCGCAGTTCGGCATCGAAGTCCGCTTTGCCGACTACCGTGACCCCGCGTCGTTCGAACGGTTGATCGACGCCAACACCAAAGCGCTCTTCTGCGAATCGGTCGGCAACCCGTTGGGTAATGTCACCGATTTCGAAGCGCTTGCGGAAATCGCGCACCGCCACGGGATTCCCCTGATCGTCGACAACACCGTTCCCACCCCTTACCTCTGCCGTCCGTTCGAGTATGGTGCCGATATCGTCGTCCATGCCCTCACCAAGTACCTGGGCGGACACGGAACGACGCTCGGTGGCATCATCGTCGATAGCGGCAAATTCCCCTGGGCCGACTACCCGGAGAAGTTCCGCCGCCTCAACGAACCGGACGTCTCCTACCACGGCGTGGTCTATACCGAAGCGCTGGGGCCGGCCGCCTATATCGGGCGCGCGCGCGTGGTGCCGCTACGCAACATGGGTGCAGCAATCAGCCCGTTCAACGCGTTCCTCATCCTGCAAGGCATCGAAACGCTCGCCGTGCGAATGGACCGCATCTGCGAAAACGCCGTTCAGATTGCCGAATTCCTGAAAAACCACCCGAAAGTGGCGTGGGTCAACTACGCCGGGCTTCCCGACCACCCCAGCTATCCGCTCGTGCAGAAATACATGAACGGGCGCGCTTCGGGCATCCTCAATTTCGGCGTCAAAGGGGGACGAGAAGCGGGCGCCCGCTTTCAAGACGCGCTCAAACTCTTCACGCGGCTGGTCAATATCGGCGACTGCAAGTCGCTCGCGTGCCACCCGGCATCGACCACCCACCGTCAGCTGGCACCGGAAGAGCTTGAAAAAGCGGGGGTCAGTGAAGACATGATCCGGCTTTCGATCGGGATCGAACACGTGGCCGATCTGATCGAAGACCTCGACCAAGCGCTTGCCGCTGCGTAACGGCGCTTTCAGACCGTCACCCCCTTTTGGCTGCGTGCGCAGCCAAAAGGGGCATCACCACGACCGCTTACCGGACTTTGCACACAACCAGCGGCCTATTCGGGACGCACCTCACTGGGCAAGGCGGTTGCGCCGTCCGATTCCGTAATAGACGATCCCTTCGCGCGCAAGCGCCTCCGGATCGTACTGGTTGCGGCCGTCAAAGATCACCGCCGGCGATTTCAGCAACCGCTTCACCGCCTCGAAGTCAGGGTGGCGGAACGGCTTCCATTCGGTGACGAGCACCATCGCATCCGCCCCTTCGAGTGCGCCATACTGGTGCGTCGTGAAAATGAGCCGTTCTTCGGTTTGCCAATCCTGCGGAAATACCTTCTGCGCGTTCGCAATCGCCACCGGATCGTAGGCCTTCACACACGCGCCCCGTTCGATGAGCCCCGTGATGAGCGGAATCGACGGCGCTTCGCGCATGTCGTCGGTGCCCGGCTTGAATGCCAGCCCCCAAACACCAAACGTGCGCCCAGCAAGCGATTCACCGAAACGCGCGACGATCTTGTTGAGTAACGTCTGTTTTTGCGCCGCATTGCGCGCTTCCACCGCGTCGAGCACGAGCGGTTCTACTCCGACGCGCCGTGCCATCTGCACGAGCGCTTTGACATCCTTGGGGAAGCACGAGCCGCCGTAACCCGCGCCTGGGTAGATGAAATGGTAGCCGATGCGCGCGTCGGAGCCGATCCCGATACGCACCTTTTCGACGTCGACATCGTACTGCTCACAGAGCGTCGCGATCTCGTTCATGAAGCTGATTTTGGTGGCGAGCATCGCATTGGCCGCGTATTTGGTCATTTCGGCGTCGCGCACCCCCATATAGATCACGCGCTGATGGCTGCGGTTGAACGGCGCGTAGAGCTCTGCCATCACCGAGCGCGCCCGCTCGTCGTCGGTGCCCACCACGATGCGGTCAGGACGCATAAAGTCTTCGACCGCCGCCCCCTCTTTGAGGAACTCGGGGTTGGAGACCACCGCAACCGCCAACGATTTGCCGCGCGCAGCGAGCGCCGCCTCCACTTCCGCCTTCACCTGCTCGGCAGTACCCACCGGAACGGTCGATTTGTCGACGACGATTGCATCCCGCTCGATCACCGCACCGATCTGCCGCGCCACCGCGAGCACATGTTGCAGGTCGGCCGAACCGTCTTCTTGCGGGGGTGTGCCCACCGCAATGAAGAAAAGGTCACACGCTTGAGCAGCATCCGCAAGTTGCGTGGTGAAGTGCAACCTGCCCTCCCGCGCGTTGCGCTCGACGATCTCATCGAGCCCGGGTTCGTAGATCGGCAACCGTCCCGCTTTCAACCCTTCGATCTTCTCAGCGTCGATATCGACGCACCAAACCGTGTTACCCATTTCGGCAAAACAGGCACCGGTCACCAATCCCACGTACCCCGTTCCGATCACAGCCAGTTTCATCGCATTCTCCTTTTTCTATTCGGTGACGATTGTACCTTCGCTCGGTGCTGTCCAAACGGACCGGTACATTTTTTGATCTATGTCATCGCAACCGCGCTTTCTGGCCTATAGAATCGACATCCTAAGCACACCCAAAGGAGCACGACGATGACGATCGCAGAACACCTCACCGCGGAACACCGCCATTGTGATACGCTCTTTTCCCAGTTGGAAAACGTCCTGGACAACGAGGACTGGGACGCGATCACGACCGCGTGGCGGGCGCTCGCCGATGACCTCTTACGCCACTTTGCGGTGGAGGAAGAAACCCTCTTTCCCGCGTTCGAAGCGAAAAGCGGAATCACGCAAGGTCCCACCCGCGTGATGCGCATGGAACACGATCAGATGCGCGAACTGCTGGCAGAAGGTGACGCCGCAGTCGCCGAACACGATGCAGAAAATTTGCGCGGGGTGGTCGAGACGTTACTCATCATGAATCAGCAGCACAACCTCAAAGAGGAAAACGTGCTCTACCCGATGTGTGACCAACTGTTGGGCACCGAATTCGTCACCCAACTTCAGGAGACCGTATGAGTGATCGCGCGGTAGCGCACGACAAGCCTTGGGCGGAACCACCGCCCGGCTTTACCGAAGTCGGATGTGTCACGATCGACGCCCGCACTTGGCTGCCACCGGAACCCTTCAACCGGACCATCGAGACGTTAGAGACGCTGCACCCTGACCAGTGGATCCGCTTGTTGCTCTATCGCCATCCTCTCCCGCTCTTCGACGCGTTGGACGAATGGGGTTGGCGCTATTCCTGCCACGACCACGGCGACGGCACGGTTGAAGTACACATCTGGAAACCCTACCCGTGAAGACCGCCGATCTGCGTATCGAAGCTGCGCCCGCGTATCGGATGCCGATGGGTTGGTTTGCGCTCGCCCCTTTTTTTCTGGTACTTGCGGGCGTTTTGCTCCTCAGCGAAGGACCTGAGCTCTTTTTGAGTCGCTGGCATCCTGCTGCGTTGGCGCTCACCCACCTTTTTGCGCTCGGTTTCATGGGTTCGGTGATGGTCGGCGCATTGATGCAGGTCATCCCCGTGCTCTCCGGGCAGAGCTGGCCACAACGATGGCGTCGAAGCCGCTGGCCGCGTGCCGCTTTTGCTGGTGGGGTCTTGGCGTTGGCTGCGCACTTCCTCTGGAGCGGTTCGCTCAGCGTCGCCCACGCGCTCGCTGGCGTTGCGCTCGCGTTGCTGCTTGCCGCACTGGCTCCAGTTGCGTTCCTCACCCTGTGGTTGCTGCTGCGCATCCCCTCGCTTTCCGACAGCATCCGCGATCTGCGCTGGGTTGCCGCGGGGCTCGGGCTCACGGTAACCCTCGGTGCGCTGCTCCTCCTGCAGCGCATCGCCCCAGACCATTTCGCTTTCGACCATCTGCAATGGGTGACGCTGCATCTGAGCGCGGCGTGGGGGCTGTGGGGCTTGGCGCTGGTTGCCACGGTGGGGTTCGTCGTGGTGCCGATGTTCCAACTCACGCCGGTTTATCCCCCCACCACGCGCCGGCGCTTCACCACTGCGCTCTGGGGAGCCGCACTCATCACATTCATCTTCAGCGTCATCCATCCGGAAAAGACACCGCTCTGGGTAGTCCTTGGCGTTGGCTGGTTGGCGTGGGCATTCGCGGCACAAACGCTCGCCCTGCAAGATCGCAGCAAACGCAAAAAACGGGAGACCACAGGGCACCTTTGGCGGGGCGCGATGATCGCCCTATGTCTTGCCGTGGCGATGGCCTTTGCCAGTGCCACTTTGCCTGAGTTTTCTCCATTCCTTGTCGGCATCATGGTCTTCTGGGGCGGATTCGCCGGGGTGATCTGCGCGATGTGGATCAAGATCATTCCCTTCCTTACCTGGCTCAACATCCAACAGATGCCCAACCGCAAAGGTTTTCCGCCGACGATGCTCAAGATCACCCCGGAAAAGGAAGGCGAACGGTTGCGTTGGCTCTGGCTAGCAACGCTTTTGCTTCTTTTCGCCGCCGTTTTCCTGCCGGAACCGATGAGCCGCGTTGCGGGCATCGCGGTGATTGCCACGGCAGTGCAACTCGCGCGCATCCTCTGGCACGCGTGGCAACTCTTCAACGAATGGGAACGAAAACATCTCGACCCCACAGAATCCGCTCAAATCGCTACGTCATGAGTTACATTCTGCTCAAACACCTGCATCTCACCACCGTTACGCTCACGATCGTAGGGTTTCTCCTGCGCTTTACCTGGAGGCTTCGCTCCCATCCTTGGCTGCACACGCCGCTCGCCCGCGTCCTTCCCCACATCAACGACACCCTGTTGCTCGCTTCTGGGCTCGGAATGGCAGCGATGATCGGCCAATACCCCTTCATCACCCCGTGGTTGACGGCGAAATTCTTTTGGTTACTCGCCTACATCATCGCAGGGCACTTTGCGCTCAAACGCGCACTGACACGCCGCGGACAGTGGTGTGCATGCATCGTGGCGTTGGTGTGTATTGCGATGCTCGTCGGCACTGCGATCTACCACCACCCACTCAGTTGGCTGACACCACGCTTTGCCATAAATTGACGCGGGTCAAGGCATCTTTCCGCACGAATCATTAGACTGCTCCTTGCCAACCCATTGTCGGGTTTTGTGACAAGGAGCCAAATGATGAGTAGTACCTTTTCCACGACAACGGCCCGCAATATTTTCTATGGCGGCGCCCTTTTTTCTTTTTTGCTCTTTCTCGCGCTGACGTTCCATACCGAAAGCGCGTTGCCGCAGCGTGACGCCCGTGCGTTGCTCGAAGCCAACCCCCAAGTAGCCGTGGGCAAACGGGTTTGGGAAGAAAACAACTGCATCGGCTGCCACACGCTCTTGGGGGAAGGCGCCTACTTCGCGCCGGAACTCGGCAACGTCTACAAACGGCGGGGTCCTGAGTTCATCAAGGCTTGGATCAAGGCACAACCGACCGGCACACCGGGGCGGCGCCAAATGCCGCAGTTCAACCTCACCGAGGAAGAGCTCGACGCGTTGGTGGAATTCCTCCGTTACGCCTCGGAGATCGATACCAACGGCTGGCCGCCCAACATCGAGGGTTGACGATCCGTTCTTTTGCCGATAACGAATCCATCAGGAGGACCTTCTCATGAAGTACCAATCACAAGCGGTGGCCAAGCCCTACTTCGTCGCGGCGATCGCGCTCTTCGTCGCGCAGGTGCTCTTTGGCCTGATCATGGGCATTCAGTACGTCGTCGGCGATTTTCTCTTCCCGGCAATTCCCTTCAACGTGGCGCGCATGGTCCATACCAACGCGCTGATCGTCTGGTTGTTGATGGGGTTCATGGGTGCCGCCTACTACCTCGTCCCTGAAGAGGCGGAACGCGAACTGCATGCTCCGAAGCTGGCGATCGCCACCTTCTGGATCTTCCTCGTCGCAGCCGCACTCACCGTATTGGGCTATCTCCTGGTTCCGTACGCGAAGCTGGCCGAGATGACCGGCAACGACGTCCTGCCGACGATGGGGCGTGAATTCCTGGAGCAACCGACGATCACCAAGATCGGGATCGTCTTGGTCGCGCTTTCGTTCCTATATAACCTCAGCATGACCTTCCTCAAAGGACGTAAAACCGCGATCAGCTCGGTGCTGCTGCTCGGGCTTTGGGGGCTGGCGATCTTCTTCCTTTTCTCCTTCGTCAACCCGGATAACCTCGTCCGTGACAAATTCTACTGGTGGTGGGTCGTGCACCTTTGGGTCGAAGGGGTCTGGGAATTGATCATGGGTGCGATCCTGGCGTTCGTCCTGATCAAAGTGACCGGGGTCGACCGCGAGGTGATCGACAAGTGGCTCTACGTGATCATCACCCTGGCCCTGGTCACCGGCATCATCGGAACGGGGCACCACTACTATTGGATCGGCACACCGGGCTACTGGCAAGTGTGGGGCTCGGTCTTCTCCGCGCTCGAACCGCTTCCGTTCTTCGCGATGACCCTCTTTGCGTTCAACATGGTCAACCGTCGGCGGCGGAACCATCCCAACCGCGCCGCTACGCTCTGGGCGCTGGGAACGGGTGTGATGGCCTTCCTGGGCGCGGGTGTTTGGGGATTCCTCCATACCCTCTCACCCGTCAATTACTACACCCACGGCACACAAATCACCCCGTCGCACGGTCACCTGGCTTTCTACGGGGCGTACGCGATGGTGGTGCTGACCATGATCTCCTACGTCTGGCCGAAATTGAACGGTCGCGAAGCCAACGGCAACCGTTCGCAAGTGCTCGAGATGTGGGGATTCTGGGTGATGACCATCTCGATGACCTTCATCGCGCTCTTCCTCACCGCCGCGGGGATTCTCCAAGTGTGGCTGCAACGCATGGGCGCGAATCCGCTCCCCTTCATGGAGGTGCAAGAGCAACTCGCGCTCTTCTACTGGTTGCGCGTGATCGCGGGCGTCGCGTTCTTCGCCGGCCTGCTCGCCTACATCACCAGCTTCTTCAAGGGCGTGGAAGGTTCACCCGAATATCGACCGCTCGCCCAAGAGGCGTCGGCATAACCGAGTTGGGCTCTCCTATCGTGGGAATTGACCCCGGCATGTGCCGGGGTTTTTTTGTTGGTGCACTGTTTTCCACAAACACTGCAGCGTACTGAAGCGGTACAACGAAGCGTCAGTAGAGGAGGACGCTACCCGAAATCGCCGTTGCCGTGACGACCCAGAGCCAGAGTAAACCGCGCCAACGCCAACGGACCCAGCGCAACCCCATGAATTGGTCTATGACGATCAACCCTTTGACCATCGCCAAGAGGAGGAGCACCCACGCCACTAAGGATGCGGCGGTGGGTTCGCTAGTCGCAGCCGAGCCGAGCTCACTGGTTGCCGTCGCGATGACCGTGATCGCGAGCAACGTGGCGCCCGCAAAATCGATCGCGCGCTTGCGCCGATTGACTGTTTCGTTCGCACTCATGCCGGTAGCCGAATGAGGTACAAAAGGGGAAAGAGGATCAACCAAACGAGATCGACCATATGCCAATAACTGGCTGCGGTCTCGATCCCCACCGTTGCGCCCATGTGGTACGCCCCGCGGGCAGCTTTCACCGTGACGATCGTCAAGATCACGACCCCCAACAGCACATGCATTGCGTGAAAAGCGGTCAGCGAATAGTAGAAGGTATAAAAGAGGTTGGAGTCGAGGTCGATCCCGGCGCGATATTTCGCGGCATATTCCATCCCTTTGCTGACCAGGAATCCCACCCCACAGAGGGTCGCGACAAGCAACCATGCGCCCACCGGGCGCGCTGCTTTTTGTTGCGGCAACGACTCTGCTGCCACCACGCCTCGGGCAACCGCCCAACTGCCCACCAGAAGCAAAACCGTATTCACCGCGCCCCACTCTGGGTCGAGGGTTTGTTGCATCGTCGCAAACAGGTCGTAGTGACCGCGATAACTCACCGCATAGGTGACGAAAAGGGCAAAAAACGCGGTCAATTCGGCAAAAATAAAGAACCAGATCGCCAAGTCACCAGGCGGGTAGGCCGCTTTTGGCGTTGTAACGGGAGGTTCCCCTGTCACCAACTGGTTCCTTCGGAACGATGCACTTTGTTCCAAGCGTTGTATTTTCCGATTGGCTTGTTCGCAGGGATCTCACGCACTACCGCAAGCGTATCGGCGTCGATCACGAGGAGCGCCCCATCCGGAGCCGGTTCCATGACGCTTGCCAACGCGTAGCGCCCATCTGCGGTGAATTCGACATGGGCGAACGTCTTCCCCGGTTTCGGGCGTAAGGTTTTGACGACCTCGAGCGTCGTTTTGTCGATCACGGTGAGGGTATCGCGACAGCTCGGCGCCATCATCGAATCGACGAAGAGATACCGGCTCTTTTCGTGGCTTCGGACGAAAAAGCCCGGACCACAAAGCGGTACCGATTTCACCAACGCCCACCGATCGAGGTCGATCACCGAAAGTTCGGCACGGCGCAAATTGGTAGTTGCCATGACCCGCCGACCGGCGTACTCGAACGTAATGCCCGACCCCAAATGGGGCATGCCTTCGAGTGGCAGTGACGCAATCGCCTGCCGAACATCGAGATTGACCACGAAACTCTCCCCGCCTCGGGACGCGCCGATCAGATTGCGGTACCCCGGAGCAAAGAAGAAGTCATCCAGTACCGCGGGAAGACGGGTCCGCTTCGGATGGAGAAACCCCGGCACGGCCAAGCCTTCCGCCATTTTGTGATCATGGACCAAGCCGTCGAAAACCGGTTCGGCTGCCTCATCGTAACTCACTTCCCACAACTCGGGCATCTCTTTGAAGGCGACGATGAAACTCTTGCGTGGCGGTGCGTCATAGACTGCAGAGAGCCGCGAATGCTCTTTGCGGTCAAGACTTTGCCCAGGCAGGATTTTGATCGGTGCCAGGTTGCTGTCCAAGATCACGAGGGTTTCGGGCAGGGTGTTTGCCACCGCGACATAACGACCATCGCTGGAGACCGCGACGTTGCGGGTATTGACCGCGACGCGGATCTCTGCCACCTTCTCCAACGCCCAGAGGTCGAATTTCTCGACCCAGCCGTCTCGAGAGGCAACCGTGACGAAACGCCCATCCGGTGAGAATTTGGGACCACCATGCACCGCGTAATGGGTGGGCAGCCGAGCCAAAACCTGGAATCGATCACCATCGAGCACCGTCAAATGGTGGTCACCTTGCTCGACCACCACGAAACGGTTCCAACGGTCTCCCCCATCCTTCGGGCCGTCGAGCGGCAACACCGGTTTCGACCAGTGGGTTGCCCGCATCGTTGCCAACGTAAATTCCAGGATCTCGGCTGGGGTGGTCTTCAGCCATTGGGCCAGCGACGTGATCTGCTCCGGCGTCAGTTGCCCAGCAAATGCTGGCATTTGCGTTGCCAAGCGCCCCTTCGCGATCACATCGACCACGTTCGGCAACCGCAGCCGCTCCAGACTCTCGGGCAACAGCGCAGGACCCAAGCCACCGGTACGGTCACGACCATGACACTGCGCACACAGATCACGATACAGGGCTTCTGGCCCTTGCGCGAAAAGCGACGGGGGGTGGCCAAAAACCCATAATGCCAGCACGATCGCTACCGCTTTCTTTTTCGTTCGCAGCGTCATCGGATTCGCCCTTTACTGCGTCAAAAGCTCAGTGGCTGGGAACTGCGCAGCAACGCCGGCCTTACCGGGAGCCACACCCACCTCTTCGTCGCTCAGGTAACATGCGGGGTCTTCGCTCCACAGGTCACCAGCGGCCATTTCGGCGCGAACCCGCGAGCTGCCGTTACAGAGCGACAAATACCGGCACGCGCCACAACGCCCGCTGACCGCACGCGGATAGCGACGCAATGCCGCAAGCAACGGGTGAGTCTCGTCGCGCCAAATCGCTGAGAATGGACGATTGCGTACGTTGTCCAGCGTGACGTGCCACCACATCGTATCGGGATGAACGTTCCCTAAGTTGTCGATATTGGCAATGTTTTCGCCGCTGGCGTTGCCCCCCCATTGACGCAGCTTCGCGGCGATATGCTCGGCACGTTCGGGAAAATGGGCCTGCACCCACAAGAGAAAGAACGGGCCGTCGGCATCGTGGTTGCCCGTGGTGTATTCCCGGCCCGTTCCACCACGATAATCAGCAAGCGCCCGTTCGAAAAGGGTCGTAAGGGCGCGGCGCGTCGTTTGGGCAACCGCATCACGCCCGCGATTTTTTTTGCCCCGCCCAGCGTAATTGAGGTGTGAGAAATAAAAACGCGGAATCTCCGCCTCGGCAACCCAATCGAGGAGGGGTACGAAATCGTGCGCGTTGTCCTCGGTCATCGTGTAGCGCACCCCCACCTTCACCCCCAGGTCACGTAAGGCCAAGAGCGCTCGTTGGGACGCATCGAACGCCCCTGCTTTGCGCCGAAAACGGTCGTGCGTTTCACCCAAACCATCGAGGCTGATGCCGACATAGTCGAAATGAGTCGCGGCTATCTGCTCGGCCATCGCATCGTCGATCAACGTCCCATTGGTAGAAAGCGCTGTGTAGAGCCCTTTCTCCTTGGCGTAATCGGCCAGGAGAAAGAGATCGGGACGCAAAAGCGGTTCCCCGCCGGAAAGAATCAACGCCGGAACACGCATCGCCGCCAAGTCATCGATCACCGCCAGCGCCTCTTCCGTGGTCAGTTCGCCGCGAAAATCGGTGTCGGCCGAGAGCGAATAACAGTGGGCACACAACAAATTACAGCGGCGGATGAGGTTCCAGATCACGACCGGTCCCGGCAAGCGACGGCGCTCCCGAACGGGTGTCGGTTCGAAGAGTTCAGCAATGAAAGCGGAAATGCGAAACATTTTGGGCTCCTTAAGCCAGTGTTACGCGATCGCTGTTGGGCGCAGGCGAACGCCGCTTTTTTTCAGAATCCGTGTCGAATAGAGCGCATCGTGTGCCGTGAGCGCCTGGGGAAAGCGCTGGTGACAGGCCTCGATCAGCCGCGCACGTTGCGCTTCCACTTCATCCTGCGTGCGACCGTGCAACATCGCAAAGAGATTGAAGCGCCAATGGGGCAGATGGCGCGGTCGCCGGTAACAATGGCTGACCGCACCGGTTGCCGCCAGCCAGGATCCGACCGCATCCACTGCTGCGTCGGCGACATCCCAGACACACATCGCGTTCGCACGATAACCCAGTGCGTAATGATTGACCGCGATGCCCAGACGTCGAACCACGCCGCGTGCCATCAGCGCGGAAAAGGTCTCGATCACTTCGGTTTCCCGCCACCCCAGGTAGGCAGCGACAGTGCGAAACGGTTCGACGACACACGGTAATCCGGCTTGCGTCGCGATGAGCAACGCCCGTTCGCGCGCCGTCAAGGGACACGGCACGATCCCTTCCGCTTTGGACGTTTCCGAGGGTTCTGCTGGCCGCGTTTGCGCCAGGAGTCCCGACCAGTTCGCCAGCGTCTTCTCGTCAGGAGCCGTTTCCGGCGTCCATGGCAGCAAACGCAACCGGACGAAATATTCGCGCTCTTTGGGGAAGAGCCAAACCCGATATCCAGTTGCCTGCTCGATCGCCCGCGCAACCCCCTTCACCGCGCGCTCGTTTTCACAAGCGATCACGAACCAACAGTTGAGCGAATGGGTGCGTAAATAGTGGTGGGCCACTTCGGGAAACGCATTGATCGCCGCAATCGTCTGTTCCAGCGTCGATTCGGGCGCGGAAATCGCCGCAAGGGCGAACGCGCCACCGCTGCGTTCGACCTGGATGAACGGACCAAAACGGGTAATCAACCCCGCTTGCAACCATTGGGCAATCTGCGCGGCG